>ERZ1643246.1021-NODE-1021-length-32274-cov-30.065396_pt1 | contig 32274 bp, 28 predicted proteins | sample MGYA00579265_ERZ1643246 | MGnify/ENA primary metagenome ERZ1643246 (study PRJEB29033, sample SAMEA4952261) | chicken gut metagenome | biome: Broiler Chicken; feature: Gastrointestinal Tract; material: Caecum | place: Ireland | collected 2018 | study: Broiler...
ACCTCCCGCCCGCCTGTAGGGCGGGCGTTCACGCCCGCCGCGACCCTGCGCAGCCTGGCAACTTCCCGGTTCGGTTGCCCGCCCTTCCGTGGACATCGCACCCCCTGCCGCCGCGCTCCCCCGGTCTCGGCCGCTTACCTCCCGCCCACCTGTAGGGCGGACGTTCACGCCCGCCGCGACCCTGCGCAGCCCGGCAACCGCCCGGCTCACCCGCCGCCCCCCGGTTTGGTGCCCCACCCCAACACCCCCACCCGCCGCCGGCACGCCCGGCTTCACGATATCCACCCATCCCAACCAACCATCGGGGATCACCCCGGCAAGAGGAGTTGAACCACATGAAAAAACGTGTTTTCAGTGCATTGCTGGTGCTTTGCATGGCCTGCAGCCTGGTCAGCACGGTCTGGGCAAGCCCGTCCACCCCGGAGACGGCCGCCACGCCCGAAACCGCTGCCCCGGCGTCGCCCACGCCCAGCCCCACCCCTGACGTCTCCGCCTACCCGGCCCGCGCGGTCGAGCAGACGGTCGAGGGCTCCGGCGTGACGGTCCAGGTGGACATCCCTGCCGGCTCTCTGCCCGCCGACGCGCGGCTGACGGCGGAGCTGCTCGGCGCCAGCACCGACGCCGACGCCGCGGACACCGTCGCCGACGTGGCCGCCGAGCTGGACGAAGCCGACGTGGACTACGACGGCTTTGTTGCGCTGGATATCTCGTTTGAGGACGCCGCCGGCGCCAAGATCGAGCCGCTGCAGCCGGTGTCGGTCAGCTTCAGCCTGCCCGCGGACCTGCTCCCCGCCGAGGCCGACCCCGCCACCCTGGCGGTGCAGCACCTGGCCGAGGACGAGACCGGCGAGGTCGAAACCGTTGAGACCGTGGCCGACGTGGCCGACGAGACCGCCGGCACCGTGACGGTCGAGACCGGCGCCGCCGCCCTCTCGCTGGAGGAGGACGCCGCCGCCCTGCCCGCCGACGCTGAGGTCAAGGCCGAGTTTGAGGTGGATGGGTTCTCGGTGTTTACGATTACGTGGGATAGTAATGGAAATCTCACTTATGATGTGAATTTCCAAGTTGTGTTGCATTATATTAATGAATATGGTGATCCTCTTGAAAGTGCACAACAGAATATCTCCATAAATGAATTCGATCAGGACACAACATATGTCTTTAAAGATGATTTCTCTACATTAACTGGCAAAGATGCAGTTAATTACGAATATAAGGAAGCAAAATATAAAACGCCAGATGGTGAGCCTATTACCGCTATGGTTGCTGCAATTATTAAAGGCGGATTGGGTATTGTTACACAAGATAGAAGATTGAGAATTTATGATGGCAATGATCTCATTGATGAGGTTTCTGGTGATACGGATGCATATTACACAGATATTTACCTGATATTCAAAGAAAAAAATCCAACTACCGGTAACACGTCAGAAGAGGTGTTTGGTGATAATCTTTACACTATCGACGACGATGTAATGGCAACAGGTAATTTTACTGTTGAGAGAATCGGCGAAGAAAATTTTGATTTCACCGGGTATACGTTTAAGTGGTACCGGGCTGACGCAACGATTGAAGAGGGGGAGACTCAGCCGGATAGCGGTTGGAGTGATGAAATCACCCCGGAACGTGGTAGCGGCAGCCTTTCGAACATCACCGATGATGGTCGTAGCATGAATGTCGCCGTGGATGCTGACATCGCCGGGGTTAATAACGCCCATCGCCTGTGGTATCAGGTGGAGGTGTATGATCGGGATAATACCCTCGTTGCCCGTCTGTTTAAGCGCGTTCCATACTATGTGGAGCTGCAAAATGGCAGTTTTGAGACTCCCAGTAGAAATGGCGTTGGACAAAGTGATGTCTATTTAGATACTAACGATGAAGGCGTAATTTGGAAAACGACGGACGACGAAAACCGAATTGAGCTGATCCGGGTTGCGGATGGTACGGCTGATAAATATGGAGTTCGAGAGGCGGCAGATGGTGGACAAGTTGCAGAGCTGAACGCTACGAGCCAGGGAACATTGTATCAGGATATTATGACCGTTCCGGGTGCTACGTTAAACTGGAGCCTGTCGCACAGAGCACGCAATCGAGCAGATGTTGATGGCAGGGGTGGTGATGATACCTATAGCGGTTATGACACAATGTACGTGGTCATTATGTCTACGGCAAAAGCCGAAGAACTGAGCGCATCTGGTAATTATCAAGAAGAAATCAAAAAGATTGTAGAGCAGGCTGGGTTTGATCCTGATACCTACTATGTTCCTGACACAGAACATGATATAGATACCTACACATTTGATCAGAATAGTAATTACCCTGGAGTTTCGGTTTGGAGAATTTCTGACGAAACGTATGATCACGCATGGGAGTTTCAAGCATTGTGGCAAACCTATCAGTCACAATATCTTGTTCCATCGGGACAGTTTATGACGCGCTTCTTATTTGTGGCAGGGCAAACTGCATATGACCATGTTGCATCTGACAGTGATAAAGCTTATTCGGTTGGAAATCTGCTGGACGACATCCAGTTCACTTCCGACCCGCTCGACCCGGTCGCAGGCGTAGCAGCTGTTCAGATTAATAAGACAATCACCGGCCTGTCAGAGTTGCCGAAAGAAGGCTATACTGTATCCTTTAATATCACGAATACCACGGAGGGGATTAATCAAACGGTACAAATCTCTAACTGGAATTACTCTGAGACGAACAAAAACTGGACCGGCAGTGTTACCGCCTACATCAATTTGGGTACTGGTGACATAGCCGATGGCACGACTGTTACTGTTACAGAAAACGCCCCCGATGTTAGTGGATATGAATTAACGCCAACTGCCGGAAGCACCGAAAACGCAACCGCAATAGATGTAGCGTTGGCGGACGGTAGTACAGCAACAGCTAACTTCACCAATGCATACACCCGTCTCACCGCCGATCTGACCATCACCAAAAATGTCGATGATACGCTTGCAGCACATATCGCAAGCAAGCAGTTCAACTTTACGGTTACTGGCTCGGCGTCTTTGGCGGAAGCTAACATTAAGGATGGCAATGGTACCACAGTTGACTTTGAAGCGGCGGTAGGCGGCGGCAGTGCGACCGCAACGGTAACTGTCACCGGTGAGGGGTCAGTTACAATCAAGGGCCTGCCGATGAATGAGACGTACACCGTAGCAGAGGTGACGACCAATATTCCCGATATCGACATTGCCCCTGATACTGCTGGCAAAGACTATTACTGGACTGGTGTTAGCTATTCGGATGGAAACGGTGGGACAAGCGGTACAGTAACGCTGAATGGTAATACAACCATCACCGCTACCAACACCTACGCTCCCTACAAATCGCTGACTGTCACCAAGTCGATTGATGGCGAAATGGCAAGCTCGACGGAGCCGTTTGGATTTACCATTACCAAAACTGCTCAGTCTGGCGCTACTGCAAGTCTGGCTGTTGGAGATGTGGTCGGCAATGAAAATGTTACGAGCATTGCCAACGGTGCAACATCTAACACCATTACCCTTGACATGAAGGCCAATGGTCAGGTTACCATCTACAACCTGAAAGATAGCGACATTATTGCAATTCAGGAAGAGGCTGTTGAATCGCAGGGCTATCGGGTGACGGTTAGCGCACCGATAGATAGCACTACCAATTCGGTGATGAAAGGATTTGTAGTTGATTCGTCTAATCGAAAAGCGACAGTGACAGTCGAGACCGTTGATTTGGCCGACGGAAACACAAATTTGGGTACTGTCAATTTCTTGAACTACCGTGCCCCAGTCGCCCCCACCGGCTTGGAATCCAACCACACCACGCCGTATGTGCTGATGATCACGGCGGCCGGCATGGCCGGTCTGGCGCTGATCGGTGGCATCGTGGCCCGCCGCATCCGCCGCCGGCGTGAGGACTAACGCCTATGCGCACGATGCAGGACATCGCGGAGGCCCTCTCCGCCATGAAATTTCGCAAAAAGGTGTTCGGCGGCGTGGATGAGGCGGACGTCTGGAAAAAGCTGGAACAGCTGCAGCAAACCTACCAGCTGGTCTACGACGAGCAGGCCGCCTACTATCAGGCCCTGCTTGACGAGCGCGACCAGGCCCTTTCCCGCCTGATGGCCCGCAAGTCCGGTGGTGATGCCCATGGCTGAGCCCCGACGCATCTACCGGACCATCGCGCGTGCCGCGCAGCAACGCCCCCCATCAAACGCCGCCTTTTCGGCGGCAGAAGACAGGGGAACGGACTCGCTCAACGCTCCGTCCGTTGCCGGCGCTGCGGCTGCCGCCGCAGACTCGCGATATGATCGCTCGGAGCCGGCAAGACCGGAACCGCCCGCCCCTGCGGGTAAGCCGGCAAGCGCCTCCGTAGGGGACGATGCTCACATCGTTCCGCAAGCGGCCTCCCGCAACCACCGACCCGGCGGGAAAGCCGCCCACCAAAAGGCTCCCCTGGAAGGGGAGCTGGCGCCGCAGGCGACTGAGGGGTGCATTGCCACCTCTCCCGACCAGTACCCTAACGGCGAAACCGCAGCGCCCTCCGCCGCGGACAAGCCCGCCCAACCCGAAAGCGTAAAGCCCGCGCAAGGTGCTGCACCCCTCCGTCACCGCCAAAAGGCGGCGACACCTCCCCTTGCAGGGGAGGCTTCCGGGGGTGCCGCCAAGCCCAAGCACAGCCGCAAAGGCAAGGCCAAAACTGAAACTCCGCCCACTCCGGCGGATATCATCAAGGCCAAGCGCCGCCGCTGTGCCGACGCCGAGGACATTGCGGGGTTCCTGACCAAACTCGCCGCCATTGTGGTGCTGCTGGGCTTGCTGTTCGGCTTTGCGTTTGGCGTCACGCCGATGGAGAACGACGACATGTCGCCGCGCATCTCGGCGGGGGACCTGCTGCTGTACTACCGCCTGGCCGACGACCTGGTCACCGGCGACGTGCTGGTGTTCGAGAAGGACGGCGAGCAGTATGTGGGCCGCATCGTCGCCAACCCCGGCGACACGGTGGAGGTGACCGACCAGGCTACCCTGGTGGTCAACGGCAGCACGGTGCTGGAAAACGACATCTATTACACCACGCCCAAATACGACAACGGCCCGGCCTACCCCCTCACGCTGGCGCAGGACGAATATTTCATCCTGTGCGACTACCGCGAAGGCGCGCGCGACAGCCGGTGTTTCGGCCCGGTCAGCCTGGCCGAGATCAAGGGCAAAGTGATCACGGTGGTGCGCCGCAGCGGCTTGTAAACCGCAGCTCCGCGGCGGCAGGGCCATAACCAACCCGCGGGGGTAAAGGCCCGGCAAGGCGCCGCACCCTTCCGTCATCGCCTTGCGGCGATGCCACCTCCCCTTGCAGGGGAGGCTTTGGCAGGTGGCAGCCACCTGCCAAAGCGGCCAGAACAAGCCCGCCTGCCCACCACAAACCCCGCCCTACATACCCACCCGCAAGCGGGCGCTGTGCGGGAAACAAATTGTTACATTGGCGTTTCGCCTGTGTATAAAAATCCTCCAAAATCAAGAAAGGAAGAAACGAGCATGAAATTGAACAAAACCTTTGGCCGCATAGCGACCACCCTCGTTGCCACCGCTATGCTGGCCAGCGTCGCTGTTGTACCGGCGTTTGCTGCGGAGGCGATTCAAGATAATGGTACGGCTATAGGTACAGGTCTGACTGAGGTATCCTTCACCAAGGTTTACAGAATGCCGCTGAATGTGAAGGTTCCCGCTGTTAACTTTTCTTTCAGTGGCGTAGGCACGGTTGAGGGGGCAGATGAATCCAAAACATCGGATGGCACTACGATCTCCGTGAAGGCCGGTCTTGGCACTGTTTCTGGTAATCTGGCGAGTACCGCATTCCCTGCGGTGCCGACGCGAACTGATGCTACCACGGCTACTTATGAAGCTACGGTTACGCTGTCCCTGCCGACTGAGCAACTCACTGATCCCGGCGTTTATGCATATAAACTGACGGAGTCGAAGGAGGGCGCCAATGCCAATGATGTTGAATTGGGTAGCCCCCGCTTCTTGTATGTGTTCGTTGAGAACAACACAACAACTGAAGAAGATTTGGATGATGTTGTAATCACCGGTGTTGAGCTTGACACTGCTGATGGTACCGGAAAAACCAACAAGTGGGTCAACTACTACAAGTTGTCCGGTGATCCGGATGTGGATGATCCCGACGTGCCTCCCGCTGTAGAGGCCAATGAACTGACCGTTGTGAACATTTTGGATGGCGATATGGCCAATATGTCGGATACGTTTACTTACACCGTTGCCAGCACGACCAGCACTGCAGATTGGACGGCTTACATCGAGGATGCAAACGGCGATACTTCTCCTGTTGAGATTACTACACTTTCTACCACCGGCATTGAGTTGGGCCACAACGAAAAGCTCCACATTTATGGTCTGAGCAGCGGCAACAATTACACCGTTACTGCTGTGGATGCTGATGCAAACAATTATAACACTGTGCAGACGGATGACAGTGCGAACGGCACCTTTGGTAGCGAGGATTTGACGGTTACATATACCAACACCCGCGACGCTGTTTCCCCCACCGGCCTGGTCATGGACATCGCTCCGTATGCCCTGCTGGTCATCGTGGCTGCCGCCGGCTGCTTCGTCTTCCTGCGCAAGCGCCGCGAGGACTGATCTTTCCCCGCTGACCCTGTGTTAAGGCAGCCGCCAAAGGCTCCCCTGGAAGGGGAGCTGGCCGCACAGCGGCCTGAGGGGTGCATTGCCGCCCCGCCTGACAAGTACCGCTGGGTAAAGTGGCGGCATCCTCCCCGCAGCGGCAGGGCCATAACCAACTCGCAAGGGTAAAGGCCCGGCAAGGCGCCGCACCCCTCCGTCACCGCCAAAAGGCGGCGACACCTCCCCTTACAGGGGAGGCTTCCTAGGGGGAGGCTTCCAGGGCGGCGGCGGCCCCCAACACAAACCCAAACTTACCCAACTTTCCGCTTCCACTGCACAACGCAAAAGGAGGTACGCTTTTGCACACCGCGGCAAAACTGGCGCGCTTCGGCGACCGGATGGTCAGCCTGCTTGCCGCCGGGCTGATCCTGCTGATGCTGCTGTACGGCGGCTACTCGCTGTGGGATACGGCCATGGTGTTCCAGGGCGCGTTCCTTTCCAGCGACCTGCTGGCCTTTAAGCCCGCGGGCGATGACCCGGCCTCCAACCCGACGCTGGAGGAGCTGCAGGCCATCAACCCCGACGTGGTGGGCTGGCTGACCATCGACGACACCCACATCGACTACCCTGTGGTCATCGGCGAGACCGACATGGAGTATGTGAACAAGGACGTCTACGGCGACTTTGCGCTGTCCGGGTCCATCTTCCTGGACAGCGACAGCGCCCGCGATATCTCTGACCCGTACACCCTGGTCTACGGCCACCACATGGACAACGGCGGGATGTTCGGCGACGTGGTGGAGTTTGTCAACACCGATTACTTCGAGTCCCACCAGACCGGCACGCTCTACCTGCCGGATGCCACCTACTCGATCGAGCTGTTTGCCTGCGTGCAGGTGGATGCGTTCGACAGCATGATCTACGACCCGCTCCGCTACCCGGACGGGGACGTGAGCGAGCTGCTGAACTATGTGGACGAGATCGCGGTGCAAAGCCGGTACATCGGCGTAACGCCGCAGGACCAGGTGATTGGCCTGTCCACCTGTGCAGAGGCGGAAACCAACGGTCGTGTCGTCATCTTCGGGCGGCTGGACCGCAAGAGCTGAACACAGCCTGCCCTGCGGCAGGCTGCAAAGAGGACAACGCTGCGGGGTGGCTGCGCCAATCCTCCGCGTTTGTCCGGGTTGCGGTGCCCGCATCGTGCGGCGCGCGCTGAAGCACGCTTGCACTCTGCGACCGCGGCCCCTGCTACGTCTCGCTGCATCCGCCGCAGGCGGCGCTCGACTCCGTAGCCTTGGATTTCCTTTCGACAAAATTTCGCGTCAAATCGCGCACTCGTCGCGTTGCTCCTCGCACACAATTTGCCGCAAAATTTCCCTGTCGGTGTCACCGTCGTCGGCGCATGTCCGCCGGCGGTGACGGATTTATTTGAAAATTTCACGATCCGAGAAAAGTGGGCGGGGGCCGGGGCGCGGCCAAGCGCCCGCCCCACCCCACTCCCTTTAAGGAGGTAGCAACAATGAATCAAGCGATACGGAAACTGAGCGGATTGCTGGTGCTTCCCGTGCTGCTCGCGGCCCTGCTGATGATGCCCCTGCGGGCGAAGGCGGCAGAGTACGCCTGCGACGCGGTGATCCCGGTATCGATGGAGCTGAACGGCACGCATGACGAGAAGTTTGAAGTGACCATCGAGCTGGCGGAGAAAGCGGACCCCGATACGCCGATGCCGGCGGAGGAAGCATGCAGCCTGCTCCTTGGCGACGGGGAGAACGGCGGGTTCAGCATCCGCTACACCGAGCCGGGGGATTACTTCTATGTGATCCGGCAGACGGCGGGCAGCACCGGCTATATGACGTATGACGATACCGTCTACGCTGTGCAGGTGCAGGTGACGAACGCGGATGCGGAGGACGGCACAACGCTGGACTATACGGTGACGGCATACGATGCGAGCATCCCGGAGCCGGCGTCGGAAAACAAGGTGGCTGAGCTTTCCTTCCTGAACACTTACGCCCCGCCGGCGCCGTCCACCCCGAAGCCGGACGAGCATCCCGACATTGCCGAGGGCATCGCCAACGGCACCTGGGGCGGCGCGCCCACGGCCACGCCCGGCGCTGTCAACCTGAACGCCCTGCTGCCCCAGACCAGCGACGATCTGCCGCTGACTGCGCTGGTGGTGGTGCTGGTGCTGGCTGCCGCGGCCATCGTGGTGCTGGTGGTGCTGCGCGTGCGGAAAAACAAGCAGGACGGCCAGAAGTAAGCCTCGCTTTCAGCTCCACTTTATTTTAACCATATCGATTTTCAAAGTATTGCAGCCTGCCGGCTGGGGAAAACACCCCTGGCCGGCAGTTTTTTGCAGTGCGGGTATCCTGCCACAAATATGTTGACACTGTGTCAGAATGGGGCTATACTAAAATACACAGGTCAAGCCGCGCCGGGACGCAAACGGCAGCCGGCGCGGCGGCTTTTGCGGCTGCGGTCTGCGCCGCGCCCCAAAGGCGACCCGAAAATCCGCCAGGGAACAGGAGGTACCTGCATGAAAGCAAAGGTCTATTTTACCCGTGAGATCACCCCCGAAAAGGTGGTGGAGCTGTACCAGGCGCTGGGCGTCAGCCTGCCCGGCAAGGTGGCCGTCAAGGTCCATTCCGGCGAGAAGGGCAACCAGAATTTCCTGCACCCGGAGTTCTGGAAGCCGATGGTGGACAAGGTGCAGGGCACCATTGTCGAGTGCAACACCGCCTACGGCGACGCCAGCGGCGGCGTGCGGGACAATACCGACAGCCACTGGAAGCTGATGGAGGAGCACGGCTGGACCAGGTATTTTACCGTGGATATTATGGACGCCGAAGGCCCCGACGTGGTCTGGCCCATCCCGAACGGCAAGATCCTGAAAAAGAACCACCTGGGCAAGGACATTGAAAATTACGACTCGATGCTGGTGCTGGCCCACTTTAAGGGCCACCCCATGGGCGGCTACGGCGGCGCGCTGAAGCAGCTGTCCATCGGCTGCGCCTCCCGCGCGGGCAAGGCGCTGATCCACTCGGCCGGCAAGACCGACGACCGCTACAAGACCTGGGAACAGCACGCCAGCAAGGTAGAATTCCCCGAAGCGATGGCCGACGCCGCCGAGAGCGTGGTGGAGCATTTTAAGGGCAAGATCGCCTTTATCAACGTGATGAAGAACCTGAGCGTGGACTGCGACTGCTGCGCCGTGGCCGAGGACCCCTGCATGAAGGACATCGGCATTCTGGCCAGCCTGGATCCGGTGGCCATCGACCAGGCCTGCATCGACCTGGTGCTGGCCTCTGACGACCCCGGCAAGGAGCATTTTATGGAGCGCGTCAACAGCCGCAACGGCATCCATACCATCGAGGCCGCGGCCGACCTGGGCTTTGGCAGCCGCGAGTATGAGCTGATCGAGCTGTAACCGGCCGGGAACATACGGTCTGTGCCTGCCGCGGCGCCTGTGCGGCGGGCAAAATGCGGCGGAGCTGCCCCCGGCGGGCGGCTCCGCCTGTTTGACGGAAGGGCGCAGGCGGGCTATAATGGCGGTATCCTGCTGCGGCCCGCTGACGGGCGCCGCGGCAAAGCGGAGTAAGCTTCCTTGTGCGCACTCCGCGAAAGCGAAGGGGAGACTGCCATGCCCAAGGGTTCTGTGGAACTGACGAATGCGCGCCGGGAGGAGATCGTGGACGCCTGCGCCGAACTGTACCGTACACGGCCGTTCCGGGAGATCACCATCAAGGAGATCGGCGAAAAAACCAGCGTTACCCGCACCTCGATCTATAACTATTTCCAGACCAAGGAGGAGATCTTCCTGGCACTGCTGCAGCGGGAGTACCAGGCCTGGGGGGATGAGTTGGACGCCCTGCCGCCGGGGCCGATGTCCGCCGGGCAGCTGGCCGACGCGCTGGCCCGCACGCTGGAGCGCCGCACCTGCATGCTCAAGCTGATGGCCATGAACCTGTATGACATCGAGACCAACAGCCGGCTGGAAAACCTGGCGGCGTTCAAGCGGGTGTACGCGCGGTCGATGCAGGCGGTCTGCCGCTGCCTGGAACGCTGCCGCCCCGGCCTGCCGGAGGAGGAACAGCAGCGGTTTCTGTATGCGTTTTTCCCGTTCCTGTTCGGTGTTTACCCCTACACCACCGCCACCGAAAAGCAGAAACAGGCGATGGCGCTGGCCCATGTGGAGGCCCCGCGCCTGTCGGTCTACGAGCTGATCTGCGGCTTTGTCCGGCGGCTGCTGCAGGGCATGCCCGGATGACCTTGCCCTGCGGCCGCTCTGCCGCAGGTCCGCGCCCCGCGGGGGAGGATACCCCTCCCCCGCGGGGCGCTTTTTGTATGGCCGGGCGGGGCGGGCTTTTAATGATTCGCTAACAATTCGCAATCATTTCGGCAACATCCGGGGCCTATACTGACAGTGTTCCAAGGGCAGGGCGGACAGAACGCCCAGCCTGCAGGCAAGAAAGCTGAGGAGGTATGATCCTATGAAAAAAGAAAATTTTGTCTCTCTGATTTTGGGCACTGTCGGCGGCATCCTGTTTGCGCTGGGCATGTGCATGTGTCTGGTGGCCGAGTGGAATGCCGCACGGCCCGGCGTGGTGCTGGGGGCCGCCGGCCTGGCGGTGCTGCTGGCCATGCTGATCGTCCGCCGCCGGATGCAGGGCAAACCGGCGATCCGTATTACCGGCAAGGTGGTGGGCACGGTGCTGCTGGCCGTTGTGGGCGCACTGGCGCTGGGCGTGGGCATGTGCATGACCATGCTGTGGAGCATGATGGTCCCCGGCATCCTGGTGGGGCTTGCGGGCATTTTGCTGCTGCTCTGCCTGATCCCGCTGGTGAAAGGCATACAGTGACCCCCGGCTGCCGGGAACGGCGCTGCCCGGGCCGCGCATCCGAGCGATATCCACACGATCCATACAAACAAACCGACATGGAAAGCATGACAGGAGGGGCTCCAAAATGGCAAAGAACAAACTGGTGGAAGAAAACGAAAAGATCGCCGAGGCCGTTGTGGGCGGTTACAAGAAGATCGAGGACGGCGTAGTGGGCGGTTACAAAAAGATCGAGACCGGCGTGGTCGAGGGCTTTACCAAAATGACCGACGCCTTTGTGGACCAGTTTTTGACCAAGGACGGTGAGACCGTTGAGCAGGCCAAGGCCCGCCTGGCCAAAGAACAGGCCGATCGGGAGGCCGCCGGCCGCCACAAGCCGGAATAAACCGCACAGCCATCGCCCCGGAAAGCCGCCGCGCTTTCCGGGGCGTTGGCCGCCAGGGCAAAACGGCGGCAAACCGGGCGGAAAAGCCCGCGGCGGGATGCGTCTGCCCAAAAACGCAAACAAAACTTTAACAATTCTATGGTATACTGTACCTGCAAATTGTGAAAGTCTGCGAAAACGGGCCTGCCGGCCCGGCCGCAGGGAGGGCTGCATCATGTTCAAGATCCTGGTCGTGGAGGATGACCGCGAACTCAACCGCACGGTCTGCACCTATCTGAATGACAACGGCTACACCGCCACCGGCTGCCTGAACGCCAACGAGGCCTACGACGCTATGTACGGCGGGCAGGTGTTCGACTGCATTGTGTCCGACATTATGATGCCGGGGGTGGACGGCTTTGCGTTTGCCGCCAACGTGCGGGAGCTGAACCAGGAGATCCCCATCCTGTTTATGACGGCGCGGGACGACTTTGCCTCCAAGCGCAGGGGCTTCAAGGCCGGGGTGGACGACTATATGGTCAAGCCGGTGGATCTGGACGAGCTGCTGCTGCGCATCGGCGCGCTGCTGCGCCGGGCCAAGATCGCCGCCAGCAAGCGGCTGACGGTGGGCGGGCTGACGCTGGACGCCGAGGAACGCTCGGCGGTGTACAACGGCGGGGAGATCCCCCTGACGGTGCGGGAGTTCAACCTGATCTACAAGCTGCTTTCCTACCCCAAAAAGACCTTTACCCGCAGCCAGCTGATGGACGAGTTCTGGGACAGCGCGTCCTCCTCCGGGCCGCGGACGGTGGATGTGTACATCAACAAGCTGCGGGACAAGTTTGCCTGCTGCAATGAGTTTGAGATCGTCACGGTCCACGGCCTGGGCTACAAGGCGGTGCTGAAATGAGCGCGCAGAGACCCCGCTGGCAGAGCTGGCTGCTGACGCTGCGGCGGTATGTGACCTTTTTTTTGACCATGGCGTTTGTCATCAGCTGCTGTATGCTGCTGTTTGTCAACCAGCTGCAGGCCACGCTGGGGGTCGAGTTCACCAGGGAGCAGATCAGCCTGGCGGCCCAGCTGACCTTTGGCAATGTGGTGCTGCTGAGCGTGCTGTGCACCGTGGTGGACGAGGTGCGCCGCCGCTTTCTGGTGGCGCGCCCGGTGCGGCAGATCACCCGCGCGGCCGAGAAGATCACCAGGGGGGACTTTTCGGTGCGCATCCCGCCGCTGGGCGTTTGGGGCGAGGACGGCTTTGACGTGATCGCCGAGTCCTTCAACAAGCTGGCGCAGGAACTTTCCGGCATGGAAACGCTGCGCAGCGATTTTATCGCCAACGTCAGCCACGAGCTGAAAACCCCGCTGACGGTGCTGCAAAACTACGGCACGCTGCTGCGGCAGCCGGGGCTTTCGGAGGAAAAGCGGCAGGAGTACGCCCGCGCCGTGACCGATACCTCCCGCCGGCTGGCCAGCCTGATCACCAACATCCTGAAACTGAACAAGCTGGAAAACCAGCAGATCTACCCGGCCGCCGCCACCTATGACCTGGGCGAGCAGCTGTGCGAGTGCCTGCTGGGCTTTGAGTCCGCCTGGGAGGCCAAGGAGCTGGAGATCGAGACCGACATTGCCGAGGGCGTGCTGGTCCACACCGACGCCGAGCTGCTGAGCCTGGTGTGGAACAACCTGTTTTCCAACGCCATCAAGTTCACCGAGCCCCACGGCAAGGTGGGGCTTTCACTGCGGGTGCAGGGCGGGTATGCGGTGGTGCAGGTCAGCGATACCGGCTGCGGCATCTCGCCGGAGGTGGGCAGGCATATCTTTGAAAAGTTCTACCAGGGCGACACCTCCCACGCCACCCAGGGCAACGGCCTGGGCCTGGCGCTGGTGCGCCGGGTGGCGGATATCATTGGCGGCGAGATCGCCGTCAGCAGCGAGGTGGGGCGGGGCAGCCGCTTCACCGTCACACTGAGGAGGGAACCCGATGAAACGGCCGATCCGGTGGAAACAGCTCCTGCATAAGCTGCTGTTCCCGCACCCGGCGGTGGTGCTGGTCTGCGTGCCGGCGGCGGTTGCGCTGCTGGTGTGGGTGTTTGCGGTTTTGGGCGAGGACAGCCCCGCGGCCTATGCCGTCTACCCGTTTTCGGCCTATGCGCTGGTCATTGCCTGCACCGGCCTGGGCGGCATGGTGCGGCGGCTGACGGCCTGGCTGCTGCATTTTTCGCTGGCGGAGCGCCTGGTCCGGGACGTGCCGTTCCGCGCGCGGGTCACGCTGTATTTGTCGCTGGGCATCAACCTGCTGTATGTGGGTATGAACGGCGTGTCCGGCGTGCGGCAGCGGTCGGTGTGGTTTGGCACCATGGCGGTGTACTACCTGTTTTTGGCGGGGATGCGGTTCTCGCTGGTGCGGTATGCCCGCAGGGCGGGGGTGGGTGCCGACCAGGCAGGCGAGTACCGCCGCTACCGGCTGTGCGGCATCCTGCTGGTGCTGATGAACCTGGCCCTGGGCGGCGTTGTGGTGCTGGTGCTGCACCGGGAAGGCGGGTTCTCCTACTCCGGCTACATGATCTACGCCATGGCGGCCTACGCCTTTTACGCCACCATCATGGGGGTGGTCAACCTGGTGCGCTACCGGCGGTACCACAGCCCGGTGCTGTCCGCCTCGCGGGCGGTCAGCCTGGCCGCGGCGCTGGTGTCGATGCTGTCGCTGGAGGTGGCCATGCTGGCCCAGTTCGGCAGCGACAACGGCGAGGGCTTCCGCACCCTGATGATCGGCTGCACCGGCTTCGGCGTAAGCGCCGTCGTGGCGGGCATGGGCGTTTCTATGATCGTCCGCGCAGGCCGCGCGCTGGGCGGCCGGGACCGGGGCGCAGCCGGGAGCTCTCCGGCGCCCGAAATGCCGACGGCCGTTCCGCCCCGAAAGGGTGGGGACCGCTGACAGACGGCCCCGCCGCCCGGCAGGCGCCGCTTTGAGGGCAGGCCGGGAATTGGCCCGGCGGGACGCCCTGGACAAACCAGATGGGGGACTTCTCACATGAAGAAAAAGATCATCGGCATTCTTGCCGCGGCAGGGCTTGTGCTGGGGCTTGGCCTTGTCGTTTGCAGCCGGATGCTCCCCGGCGAATATGTGCCGGCTGCGGATGAAATTGCCCTGAAGATACAGTTCGATACGGCGGAGGACGTTGGGCTGCTGGTCTATGATTATCAGGCAGACGGTCACGAATACAGCGGGGGCATATCCAATGTGGACGGATCGCTCATCCGGCGCGACTCGGAAAACATTGTGGTGTGGGATCGGGCGGAGCTGGCGCCGCGCGCCGAGCCTTTTGAGCTGTCGATACGATTCCGGGTCATAACCGAGTATGTGGTGCCCAATTATGAGAACGTATACCCGGAGGAGATTACAGAATACCTGGACCCGATCTCGTGGCAGGCACACTTTGGAAAAACGTATTCGATCACCCTCACCGGCGACAGGACAAACGGCTACCAAGCGGTGTTAAACCAATAAATTTCCGGTTTCAAGCAAACTTTAACAGCATTTTAACATCCGGCGCGTAGGATGGTGCCGGCGCTGAAAAAACGGCCGGGAAGCATCCGGACCCCGGCGCAGGGCAGGGGAGAACCCGCCCCGCAAAGCGCCGCCCGGCGGGCCTGCGGCCCGGCCGGGCAGCCGATCAACGACAGGAAGGCGTGGTCTTTGATGGAAGAAAAGAAAGAAACCTTTGAATACACCTATTCGGCCAAGGAGCAGGCAGAGATCCGCGCGATCCGCCAGAAGTACCTGCCGCCGGAGGAAAGCAAGCTGGACCAGCTGCGCAAGCTGGACAAAAGCGCCGCCAAAAAGGGGACGGTCGTTTCGGTCACGGTGGGCGTGCTGGGTACGCTGGTGCTGGGTTTGGGCATGTGCTGCACCATGGTGTGGGTGGAGCTGTTTGCGCCGGGCATCGTGATCGGTCTGGCGGGCATCGCGCTGGTGGCGGCAGCTTACCCGATCTACCGCCGCGTCACCCGGCGCGAGCGGGAAAAGCTGGCCCCCCAGATCCTGAAGCTGACCGAGGAACTGCAAAAGCCCTGACCCCCCGTTTCAGCCGTCCGTTTGCCTTGCATTGTAGGGCGGGCGTTCACGCCCGCCGGGGGGCCTTGCGCCAGCCCGGAAGGATATTGACAGAGCAAGATGCCGCACCCCTCAGTCGGCTGACGCCGACAGCTCCCCTTACAGGGGAGCCTTCCGGGGGGCAGGCGTTTGATAAAGCCTCCCCTGCAAGGGGAGGTGTCACCGAAGGTGGCGGAGGGGTGCATTGCCACTTTGCGTCGGAGATATCCTGCAAACCCCGCCAGAACCCTGCCCTATGTTTCGTAGGGGGACGATCTCCGCGCTAAGAGCCGGCACTTCGTACCGGTTGCGCTCCGAAACGCCGCCTGCGGGCGGCAGTGCTCGCATCGTCCCGGAAAGCCTGCGACGCCGCAAACCCCGAGCGGCGGGCGTTCACGCCCGCCGGAGGGCTTGCGCCAGCCCGGAAGGATATTGGCAGAGCAAGATGCCGCACCCCTCAGTCGGCTGACGCCGACAGCTCCCCTTACAGGGGAGCCTTCCGGGTGGCAGGCGCTATTTTGTGTGAGATCTGTAAATTTTCTGCGAAAGAAGGACGAAAATGCGGCTGGTCGCTTGACCGGTTGCTGCTACCGGATGGTAAAATCCAGTCAAAGCCGACGCTGCCGGCATGGCCGGGCCTGCTGCACGCAGGCGGCATTGACAGGGAAGTCCTTCCATGACGAACCAGACACCGGGCCGGCAGCCTGCCCCCATCCATACCGATAAAGCCCGCCGCGCCGGCGGCAGCCCGCCCAAAAAGTCCCATCCGCTGCTGCGGCGCATCGGCGCTGTGCTGGGCTGCCTGTGCGTGATGCTGGGCAGCGCGGCGGGGGTGGCGCTGGCGGCTTACCTGCGTTTTCTTGCCGAAAACGACCTGAGCGTGCTGGACCTGAACGCGCTGGAAGTGGCCGAAAACTCCATCGTCTACGCCCAGGACCCCAACACCGGGGCCTGGGTCGAGTACGACACCTTTACCGGCGAGACCAACCGCATCTGGACCCCCATCGAGCAGATGCCCCAGTCGCTGCAGGATGCCGTCGTCAGCGTCGAGGACCGGGGTTTCTGGGACCAGCCCTTCGGCATCAACCCGGTGCGCATCGCCGGCGCAGCCATCAACGAGCTGACCGGCTACAGCCTGTACGGCAACCGGCAGGGGGCCTCCACGCTGGAACAGCAAGTGGTGCAGAACCTGACCGGCGACCCCGCCCAGTCCATCCCCGGCAAATTCCGCGAGATCTGCCGCGCCATCGTCATGGCGGGGACGTTTTCGAAAGAGCAGGTGCTGGAAGCCTACCTGAACATCGCCCCCATGACCGGCACCATGTCCGGTATGCAGATGGGCGCAATGACCTACTTTGGCAAGGATGTGTCGGAATTGACGCTGGCCGAGTCGGCCACGCTGGCATCCATCCCCCGCAGCCCGGTGGCCTACAACCCCTACACAAACCCCGACGCCCTGCTGGAGCGCCGCAACTGGGTGCTGCAGCTGATGCTCGACCAGGGGCACATCACCCGGGCTGACTATGACGAGGCGGCCGCCGCCCCGCTGGGGGTGCTGCCCCAGGGCAGCGTGACCGTCAGCCGGGACGGGGACGGCGTCAACTCTTACTTTACCGACGCACTGTACCGGCAGGTGGTGCAGGACCTGATGGAACAGCAGGGCATCAGCCAGGAGGAGGCCGCCTACCAGCTGACCAGCGGCGGGCTGCGCATCTACGCCGCGGTGGACCTTGCCCTGCAGCAGACGCTGGAGACCATGATGGAGGACGACAGCGAGGACGGCTATTTCCCGGCCCTGTGGCGGTACGAGGCCATTGCCACCGATCTCCCCGCCGACAGTGAGATCGCTTACGATGATGCCGGCCTGCCGCTGGACACGGACGGCAGCGCGGTGTTTGCGGCGGGCGATACCCCTGCCCGCAACGCCGACGGCACGCTGCGCACCGGCCAGGGCGACGGCGGCACGGTGGAGTTTTACCGCGCACTGCGCACCCAGGCCGCCGCCGTGACGCTGGATTACGCCGGCCATGTGCTGGCGCTGGTGGGCGGCGTGGGGCCAAAGACGGTGGACCTGGCCTACAACCGGGCCACCGCGCCCCACCAGACCGGCTCGACCATGAAACCGCTGGCCGCCTACGCGCTGGGCATCGAGTACGGGCTGATCAACTTTTCCTCGCCCATGACCGACGCGCCGCTTTACACTGCGGCGGACAAGCGCATCCTGAACACCGACCTGGTGCAGCGCCTGGGCCTGCCCAACGACCCCTACGCGGCGGTCAACCTGGCGCGGGACGATGTCTGGCGGTCCTGGCCCAACAACTACAGCGGCACCCCCAGCGGGCAGACCGTGACGGTGGCCAGCGCGCTGGCCCAGTCGCTGAACACCATCCCGGTGCAGCTGGGCAGCCTGCTTGGCACCGACCGCATGCTGGGCTTTTTGCAGGACTGGCTGGGCATTTCTACCCTGGACCCCGAAAGCGACAACGCCCTGGCGCCGCTGGTGCTGGGCAGCCAGACCAACGGCATCAGCCCGCTGGAACTGGCCGCCGCCTACGCGGTCTTTAACGAGGGGGTCTACACCCCGCCTGCCCTGTACACCCAGGTGCAGGACCGGGAAGGGGATCTTCTGCTGGACCGGCAGGGGCAGCGGTATGCCCGCCAGACCATCAGCCCGCAGACCGCCACCATTATGAACCGCCTTTTGCAGGGGGTGCTGACAGCGCCCAACGGCACCGCCCGCGGCCGCGCGCCGGAGGGCGACATGCCCGCTGCCGCCAAGACCGGCACCACCACCGACTACCGGGACTTTACCTTTGTGGGGCTTACGCCCTACTACGTTACGGCCGGCTGGTGGGGCTTTGACGATCCCACCGATATGTCCGATTTGGGGGTGACCAGCGGCCGCCCGCTGCAAACTCTCTGGCAGGACTACATGACGCAGGCCCAGCAGGACCTGCCCTACCGGGACTTTGCCCAGGCCGAGGGCGTCACCGCCCGCCAGTACGACCCCGCCACCGGGCTGCTGGTCCCCTCCGGCGGCGCGACCGGCTACTACACCCAGGACAACCTGCCCCAGTGACAGGATACGAAAAAAGTTCCCCGCCCCGGCATGCAAGCGGCGGGGATTTTTATGCGGGCAGGCGGGACCGCGGCAGGGCCGAGGTTCGGCCACCGGCGGGGCGCAGACAAAGAAAAACAGCGGCCGTCCCCGGCTGGGCAGGGGACGGCCGCTGCATTATACACCGGATGCGCGGCGCTGCGGGGCCGGGCGGCTTACAGGCACTCGCACAGGATGTCGTAGACCTCGTCATGGGTCAGGGTGCGGGGGTTCGTGGGGATCAGGTTGCAGCTGTCCGCCACCTTGCGCAGCAGGTCTTTGTCAATGGTCACGGTGCTGCGCAGCTGGCCCAGCTTGGTGGGCAGGCCGCACTCGGCAATAAAGGCGGCCAGGGCGTCCACGGCGGCCTCCGGCCTGGCGTCGGCGGGCAGGCCGAACACCACCTGGCCCAGGCGGGCAAACTTCTCCGGCGCGTCCTTGACGATGTGGCGGTAGTAGGCCGGGTGGATCACCGCCAGGCCCTGGCCGTGGTTGCAGTCGGTGTAGGCACCCAGCTGGTGCTCCATCTGGTGGGCCTGGAAGTCGGTCTTGCGGCCCACCTTCAGGATGCCGTTTTCGGCCATGGCCGAATCCCACATCAGGTTGCTGCGGGCCTCCAGATCGTCCTTGTCTTTCAGCACCCGGCGCATGTTGACGACGGTGTTGCGCATGACGGCCAGCGCCACATCGTCCGAGGCGTTGTCGCCGTCGGACTGGCCGAAGTAGGTCTCCATCGCGTGGCTCAGGGTGTCGAACGCGCCGGACAGCACCTGGGGCATCGGCAGGGTCAGGGTATAAGCGGGGTCCAGCGCCGCAAACCGGGGCGCGGCCGCGGCCATGCCGGCCTTGAGCTTTTTGTCCTCGTTGGTGATGACCGCGCCGCCGTTCATCTCGGCCCCGGTGCCGGAGGCCGTGACCACCGCGCCCATCGGGATGACCTCGGCGGGGAAGCGGCGGTGGGTGAACTCCATCTCCCACACATCCTCGTCGGTTTTGGCCTGGGCGGCCACGATTTTGCAGCAGTCGATGACCGACCCGCCGCCGACCGCCAAAATCTGGTCGATGTTATGTTCGCGGGCGAGCTTGGCGCCCTCCTGGACCTTGGCGTAGGTGGGGTTGGACATGATGCCGCCAAAATCGGTCACCGTTTTGCCGGCGGCTTTCAGCTGGGCGACCAGCGCGTCATAGACGCCGGTGCGCTTGACCGAGCCGCCGCCGTAGGCCAGCAGCACGTTGGGGCCGTAATGGCTCAGCTCGGCCTCCAGCGCCTGCCTGGCAGCGCCCTGGCCGAAGTAAACTTTGGTGGGATAGGAATAGGCGAAACTTTGCATGGTAAAAACCTCCCTGTGTTCTGTGACAAAATCCGCACGAGTTGACTTGTGCAAAAACGGTCCCAAGGCGGCGCGGAGACCCGCGCGGCGGCTTACTGCGCCTGCCCCGTCACCTCGTCCACGATGTTCATGGCGTTGAGGGTGCGGGGGTAGCCGATGTAGGGCATGCACTGCTCCACAAAGGCGTAGAGCCGGGCCTTGCCGTTGCCGACGCCCAGGTTGCCGCGGGTGTGGCCCCGCAGCTGGTTTTCGCACCCGCCCTGGGCCAGCAAAAAGCAGAAGGTGATCATCTCCCGCTCCTGGTCGTTCAAGCCGGTGCGGGTGTAGTAATCGCCAAAGCAGTTGCTTGCCAGCCAGCGGTTGACGTTGCGCCGGGCGGCAGGGCCGTCGGTCTGCACCCTGGCCATGCCCTCGCCAAACAGCGATACCTGTTTGGCAAGGCCTTTGTCAAAGCGGGTGGCGACGTCGGTGGTGCCCTGGGCGGGCAGCGGCAGCCGGATGCCGTGCTGCGCCATCACCTCGTTGGCGGCCGCAAGAAAATCCTGCACCCGGCCGATGCCCAGGTAGGCGGTGGCCTGGTAGATCACTTCCCGGATGGCCACCGGCTCCACGCCGGCGTCCAAGGCGCTGCCCAACGCTTTGCGGAACGCGCCCATGCCCTGGCAGCCCAGCAGCGCCGCCAGGATGCACAGCATCCGCTCCTTTTCGGTCAGCGGGCTGGCGGCAGGCACTTCCTGCCCGGCAAAGGCCGTCGTGATGGCAACCCACTCCGGGTCGGTGGCGGCCAGGGGGCTTTCGCCGCCCTGGAACGGCGCGCTTGGTCTGGTTTGCATTTCTTCCATTTTTACATTGCCTCCTTACATGGTCTTTTGTATGGGGGCGGCGGGCTTGGCGGCCCGCTGCGGCGGCGGATGGCCGGCAGCTTGCGGACGGCCGGGGACTGTGCTATAATACAGCCGCAGCCATGCGGTTCTTTCTACCGGTTGTGACTGCATTATATTCTCCGGGATGCGCTACCGGTCAAGCCCCCTGCGGCAGCAAAATATGAAGTTTTTATGAATTTTTTGCGCCCGGCCGCATCCCCGCCAGGGAGGGAACCTGCCATGTACACCATGATGGAAGCCTGCCGTATGACGGACATGAACTACGAGGCCCTGAAGTTTTACTGCAACCAGGGCCTGGTGCCCAATGTCAAGCGGGACAAAAACAACCGCCGCGTCTTTGACGAGCACGACATCGCCTGGATCAGGGACCTGGTCTGCCTGAAAAAATGCGGCATGAGCATCCAGGAAATGAAGGATTACCTGGCGCTGTGCCTGCAGGGGGCGGCTACCATCCCGCAGCGGCAGGTGATGCTGGCCCGCAAGCAGCAGGCCCTGCGCGCCCAGATCGCCGAACTGGAGGACAGCGCCGCCTACATTGACTGGAAGCAGACCTTTTACAGCGACGTGCTGGCCGGCCGCCGCCCCTATGTGAGCAACCTGATCCCGGAGCTGCAGCAGGACGCCCCGGTGGCGGACAGCCCCTGCAGCAGCCCCGAAAAAACACGCGCTAAACGGTAAAAGGCCCTTGCTAAACCCCGCGCCGCGTGGTATGATGGGGCCAGTAACATGAAATGAGGTGGAAGGATGCGCAATACGGCCTGCTGAAACGTCCGGTAAGACAGGACCCAGGCAGGGCGGCCAGGCGGCTGCCCTGGGGTTTTGTCCGCCCGGCGGCAGGCGGCATTGCGCATCCTTCCGCTTTTTTGCGTCCCCGCCCGTGCAGGGCAGGGGGCGGCGTGCCTGTGGAAAGCCGGGCGGCAGAAGGGATGCCTTTTCCCCTCTGCCGCCCGGCCTTTGCTTTGCACACAGGAGGGGGATCTGCCATGTCTCTGCTTTCCATTACCAACCTGACGTTTGCCTGGCCCGGCAGCTACGACAACGTCTTTACCGATTTGAACCTGCAGCTGGACACCGGCTGGAAGCTGGGCCTGACCGGCCGCAACGGCCGGGGCAAGACCACGCTGCTGCGTCTGCTGTGCGGCGAGGAAGAATACGCCGGCAGCATCCGCCTGGCCGAGCAGCCCCGGCGGTTCCCGTACCCGGCGCCCGACCCGGAGGCCACGGTGGCGCGGGCGGCCCGCGCGGCAGCCGGCGGCGACCCCGCCGACTGGGAGCTGGAGCGGGAACTGGGGCTTTTGGGCCTGGGGGAGGAGTTCCTGGACCGGCGGTTCGGCAGCCTTTCGCCCGGCGAACAGACCCGCGTGCTGCTGGCGGCGCTGTTTTTGCAGCAGGGCTGCTACCCGCTGATCGACGAGCCCACCAACCACCTGGACGCCGATGGCCGCGCCCGGCTGGGCCGCTACCTGCGGGGGCAGCGGCGGGGCTTTTTGCTGGTCAGCCACGACCGCGCGCTGCTGAACGACTGCGTGGACCACATCCTGTCGCTGGAGCGCAGCGGCCCCATGCTGCTGGCCGGCAGCTACGACGACTGGCAGCGCGAGGCCGACCGCCGCGACGCCCGCGAGCTGGCCGAGAACGACCGCCTGGCCGGCGAGATCAGCCGGCTGCAGGCCGGGGTGCGGCGCACCGCCGCCTGGTCCGACCAGGTGGAAAAGAGCAAGTTTAACACCCGCAATTCCGGCCTGCGGGTGGACCGGGGCTACGTGGGCCACCAGTCCGCCAAAATGATGAAGCGCGCCAAGGCCATCGAGGCCCGGCAGCAGAAAGCCATCGCCGAAAAGTCCGCGCTGCTCAAGGACCTGGAGACCGCCGAGCCGTTAAAGCTGCATCCGCTGCAGCACCCCGCCGCCTGCCTGGTGCGCTGCCGGGACCTGACGGTGCAGTACGGCGGCCGCCCGGTGTTTGCCGGGGCGGGGTTTGAGCTGCACGCCGGCGACCGCCTGGCCCTGACCGGCCCCAACGGCTGCGGCAAGTCCAGCCTGCTGCGGCTGGTCTGCGGGCAGGCGGTGCCCCATACCGGCCTGTGCCAGACGGCTTCCGGGCTGGTGATCTCGTACCTGCCCCAGACGCCGGAGGACTGCCCCGGCACCGCCGCCGACTACGCCGACGGTTATGCGCTGGACAAAAGCCTGTTTTTTGCCATCCTGCGCAAGCTGGGCTTTGAGCGGGTCCAGTTTGAAAAGCCGGTGGCCGGACTGAGCGACGGCCAGCGCAAAAAGCTGATGCTGGCCCGCAGCCTGTGCCAGCCCGCCCACCTGTATGTGTGGGACGAGCCGCTGAACTACATCGACGTGCTTTCCCGCCGGCAGGTGGAGCAGCTGATTTTGCAGTACCGGCCTACGCTGCTGTTTGTGGAGCATGACCGCGCCTTCTGCCGGGCGGTGGCGACCCGGACGCTGCCGCTGGGCGGGGCTTGAACACACCCCGGCGGGCTGCCGCCGGGAACTGCCCCGCTGCGCATTGCCTTTTTCGGCGGCCGGGCGTATAATGGATGCTGTGCTGCCGCGCCGGTCCGCCGGGGAGGCAGCGCAAAACGCCGGGCGGTCTGCCCGGCGGGACCGGGGGACCGGCGGGCGGCTGCGGCACAGGCCCTGCGCGGTCTCTGAAAATCGGAAAAAGGAGCGTTTTGGTGTGAAAAGAGAAAACTTCAAGTCCCGCCTGGGCTTTATCCTGGTCAGCGCGGGCTGTGCCATCGGCATCGGCAACGTGTGGCGGTTCCCCACCATCACCGGCGAAAACGGCGGCGGTGTGTTCGTGCTGTTCTATCTGCTGTCGCTGATCTGCATGGGCATCCCCATTTTGACCATGGAGCTGGCGGTGGGCCGCGCCGGCCGCGCCAGCGCCGGGGCCGCCTACCGCAAACTGGAGCCTGCCGGCACCAAATGGCACTGGCACGGCTGGGCCTGCCTGATCGGCTGCGTTGTGCTGATGATGTATTACACCACCGTCAACGGCTGGATGATCAGCTACTTTGTCAAGTTCCTCACCGGCACCTTTGAGGGGCTGAACGCCGACCAGGTGCCCCAGGTGTTCGGCCAGATGCTGGCCGACCCGATGGAGATGGGCTTCTGGATGGTGCTTACCGTCATTGCCGGCTTTATCGTTTGCAGCTTCGGTCTGCAAAAGGGGCTGGAGCGCATTAGCAAATGGATGATGATCGCGCTGCTGGTGCTCATCGTTGTGCTGGCTGTGCACAGCCTGACCCTGCCCGGCGCGGGCGAGGGCCTGTCCTTCTACCTGCTGCCGGACTGGGACCGCGCCATGGAGCAGGGCATCGGCAACGTCATTGTGGCAGCCATGAACCAGTCCTTCTTCACTCTCAGCCTGGGCATCGGCGCCATGGAGATCTTCGGCAGCTATATGACCCGCGACCACGCCCTGGCCGGCGAGGCCGCCCGCATCTGTGTGCTGGACACCTTTGTGGCCGTCTGCTCCGGCCTGATCATCTTCCCGGCCTGCTTCACCTTCGGCGTCTCGCCGGATTCGGGGCCCAGCCTGATCTTCCAGACGCTGCCCAACGTCTTTACCAACATTGCCGGCGGCCGGGTCTGGGGCGCGCTGTTCTTTGTGTTTATGACCTTTGCCAGCTTTTCCACCGTGCTGGCGGTGTTTGAAAATATCATCGCCTGCGCCATGGATATGTTCGGCATCACCCGCAAGCAGGCCAGCATCGGCGGCGTTTTCGCCATGATCCTGCTGGGCCTGCCCTGTGTGCTGGGTTACAACCTCTGGTCCGGCTTTGCCCCGCTGGGCGAGGGCACCGCGGTGCTGGACCTGGAGGACTTTGTCGTCTCCAATCTGCTGCTGCCGCTGGGCAGCATCGTCTACCTGCTGTTCTGCGTCAGCCGCTGGGGCTGGGGCTTCGACAATTATATCAAGGAAGCCAACGACGGCCAGGGCGCCAAACTGCCCCGCGCCTTCAAGCCTTATTTCCAGTTCGTGCTGCCCGTTTTGATCATCGTTATCCTGGTGCAGGGGCTGATCCCCTACGTTGCAAAGCTGCTGTAACGCGCTTTGCCGGCGCAGGCCGCGGGCCTGCTTTCCGCAATTTGTGCCAAACCGCCCGGCGGGCTGCCCCCGCCGGGCGGTTTTTGCACCTGCACATCGTAAAACAAAAATATTATATCGAAAAACAATAAAAATGACTTGAAAAACGATAACGCCCGTGCTATACTGCAACCATACCGAATCAACAAGGGAGGGCTGCCCTATGCCAAACCAAACCGGGGGACCCGGCAAACCGTTCTGGGACGACCGCAAAAGCATCCAGCTGACCCGCATCGTCACGGTGGCGGTGTTTGCCGCCTGCATCGTTATCGCCTTTTTGGGGCCGGGCATTGTGGACTGGCTGATCGCCCGGGGCCGCGTGGCCGTCCAGGGGCCGGCGGTGCGCTGGGTCATGCTGGGGCTGGGCTACCCGCTGGCGGCGCTGGCGCTGTGGATGCTGTACAACCTTTACCGGTTTCTGACCCGGCTGCAGCAGGGCCAGGTGTTTGTGCCCGCCACCGTGCAGGCGCTGCGGCGCATTGCCTGGTGCTGCGCCATCGCGGCGGCCATCTGCGTGCCGTCGGGGGCAGTGATCTACTTCCCCTTTGCCTGCATGGGCATTGCGGCGGGCTTTATGGCGCTGATCGTCCATGTCATCAAAAACGCCTTTGAGCAGGCCGTCAAGATGAAGGACGAACTGGACTACACCGTGTAAAGGAGCCGCACCATGCCCATCTATGTCAATCTGGACGTGATGATGGCCAGGCGGCACATCGGTGCGGGGGAGCTGGCCGACCGGGTCGGCATCACGCCCGCCAACCTGTCCATCCTCAAAAACAACAAAGCCAAGGCGGTGCGCTTCTCAACGCTGGAAGCCCTCTGCCGCGCGCTGGACTGCCAGCCGGGGGACATTTTGGAATATGCCCCCGGCGAGCCGGACGCCCCGCAGGATACCGGCCGGTAAGCGGGGCCTGCCCGCAGGCCTCCGCCGGGCGGCCAAAAGCAAAAGCCCGCGCCGCCGGCCGGAAACGGCCTGCAGCGGACCGGGAACGCTTTGATGACTTAAAATCACGGCTTAAAATAAGGAGAAACCGAATATGGAAGCTACCCCCAAAGAGGGCGCCGGGCGTCCCCTCTATTCCAGTGCGCCCAATTCGCCGGCCGGCGGGCCGTCCGCCGCCGGCGCTCCCCGCCCTGCGCTGCCGCCGTCCGGCGGGGACGCCGCAAAGCCGGCCTGGCGGCCCGGCCCCGGCTTTCTGCCGGCGGCGCTGCTCAGCTACCCGCTGGCCTGGTTTTACACCCGCTGGGTGCTGTTTGCCGGCACGGACAGCTGCCGGTGGAGCATGCCGGCGTTTGCGGTGCTGTATCTGTTGGGCGTCAGCCTGCTGGCCCGCGCCCAAACGCGCCCCGCCCTGCGGGAAAGCCTGTTCTGGGCGGTCTGCTGGCTGGTGCAGTGCCTGGCCATCGCACTGTACGGCGCCCACGACGTGATGTGGCTGTGGCAGTGGCTGGCCTGGCACGCCACCGCCGTCTACTGGACCATGTGCCGCACCGGGATGCTGGCCGCCGGCAAAAGCGGCATCTGGGCGCCGCTGGACCTGCTGCTGGGCGTCACCGCACTGCCCTGGCGGGATTTCCTGCTGCGTGTCCGCACGCTGCTTCACGGCGCGGGGGCCTGCCTGCGCCGGGCCGGCAGCGCCAGCCGCAGGCGGGCGGCGGGCGGCGTGTTCAGCGCCGTGGTGGCGCTGGTGCTGTGCATGTTTGCCTGGAACCAGCTCGCCGCCGTGGACGGCAATTTTGCCCGCCTGGCAGACCGTCTGCTGGGCTGGCTGGACCTTTCCTTCATCAGCCCGGACGACGTCCTTTATCTGGTCCTCTCGCTGCCGGTGGGGGCCTGGCTGTTCGGCCTGGCGGGCGGCGGGCTGCGCCGCACCGCACCGCCCGTGCCGGACTCTGCCCTGCAAAAGACGCTGGCAATGCTGCCCCGCCTGCCCGGTTCCACCGGCTACGTGGTGCCGGGGGCGCTGTGCGCGGTCTACACACTGTTCTTTGCGCTGCAGGCTTGGGAGTTTGCCGCCGCGCTGGGCAGCGGCGCGCTGACCGCCGCCGCGGCGTCGGACTTTGCGGTCACCGGCTTTTGGGAGCTGTGCAGCATCCTGCTGCTGGACTTTGCGGTGCTGACCGCGCTGGAACTGCTGGGCGGGCCGCTGCGCGCGCCGGGCAAACGCCGCCTGCTGCTGACGCTGTTTAACGGCTACGGCCTGGCCTTTGCGCTGCTGGCGGCGGCCAAGCTGGGGGCGTACATCTGGCTGTACGGCCCCACGCCGCGGCGGGTGCTGTCCGGGTGGTTTTTGGCCGTGCTGGCGGTGTGGTGCGTGCTGGCGCTGGTCTGGCTGTGGCGTCCGGTGCCGGCGGCGCGCATCGGCGTGCTGGTGCTGGCGGGCAGTTTTGCGCTGCTGTGTTGTCTGCCGGTGGAAAAAATCTGCGTGGATGAGAACATCCGCCGCTACACCGCCGGCCGGATCGAGACGGTGGACACCGCCCTGATGGCACAGTGCGGCAGCGCGCAGGGGCGGATGCAGGAATACATCACCCGCCGCCTGCTGGACGCAGGCTGGTTCACGGGCCGGACGGCCGACGAGATCTCGGAGATGTTTTACATCCGCTTTGAGGACGATCGGGATGCGGAACGGCAGGACGGCGCCGGGTATATCTGCCTGTCCGACCTGCCGGGAGCGTCCGCTTATGTGCAGTTGACCTTCCGGGACGGTCTGTGCACTGCCGCCGCCCTGCGGACCGAGGGCGCTGCATGAGGCGCCCCGCAGCCGCCGTGGCCGATGCTGCGGCTGGACGGTGCTTCTGCACGGCGCCATGAACCTGTTCGGGCGCTGACCCACGCCCGCGCCCGCCACTGGACGCCCGCCGCCGCCAAGTGTATAATAGGTGCTGTGCAGGGATTGCGGCGGGCCGGAAGGGTACTTGCAAGGCCAGGCGCCGCACCCCTCCGCCGCCTGCGGCGGCACCTCCCCTTACAGGGGAGGCTTTATGGGCAACTGCCGCTTAAAAAGGCTCCCCTGCAAGGGGAGCTGGATGCGCCGCAAGGCGCAGCCAGAGGGGTGCATTGCCGCCTTGCGGTGGAGATATCCTGCAAAGCCCGGCAGAACCCTGCCCTGTGCTTTGTAGGGGACGATCTCCGCGCTAAGAGCCGGCACTTCGTACCGGCTGCGCTCCGAAACGCCGCCTGTGGGCGGCAGTGCTCGCATCGTCCCGCCGAACCCTGCGGCGGCCTGCCGTCCCCGCTCTGCCGCCCGTGTGTTCCGCATTGTAGGGCGGGCGTTCACGCCCGCCGCGGCACATTTCGGCCGCCTGCCGCCCGGAAGGCTCCCCTGCAAGGGGAGCTGGCTGCGCCGCAAGGCGCAGCCTGAGGGGGTGCATTGCCGCCTTGCCGCGGAGATACCCTGCAAAGCCCGGCAGAACCCTGCCCTGTGCTTTGTAGGGGACGATCTCCGCGCTAAGAGCCGGCACTTCGTACCGGCTGCGCTCCGAAACGCCGCCTGTGGGCGGCAGTGCTCGCATCGTCCCGCCGAACCCTGCGGCGGCCTGCCGTCCCCGCTCTGCCGCCCGTGTGTTCCGCATTGTAGGGCGGGCGTTCACGCCCGCCGGGGAAGTTTGCGGCGGGTGGAACATTTCGGTTTTGCACAGACGCTGCCCCGCAAAACCTTGCGATGCCCCAAACCCCAAGCGGCGGGCAAAATCGCCCGCCCTACAAAGCCTCCGGAACCGGGGGTGGCCCCCGCAAGCGCCAGCGCTTGCCAGGCCCGCCGGCGGGCCGGAAGGGTACTTGCAAGGCCCGGCGCCGCACCCCTCCACCGCCTGCGGCGGCACCTCCCCTTACAGAGGAGGCTTTATGGACAACTGCCGCTTAAAAAGGCTCCCCTGCAAGGGGAGCTGGCTGCGCCGTAAGGCGCAGCCTGAGGGGGGCATTGCCGCCTTGCGGTGGAGATATCCTGCAAAGCTCGGCAGAACCCTGCCCTGTGCTTCGTAGGGGATGATCTCCGCGCTAAGAGCCGGCACTTCGTACCGGCTGCGCTCCGAAACGCCGCCTGCGGGCGGCAGTGCTCGCATCGTCCCGCCGAACCTTGCGGCGGCCTGCCGTCCCCGTCCCGCCGCCCAAACGCCCCGCCCCAAACCATTCCCCAACCAACGGAGGTACCCTGCTATGCACGACGATCCATACAGCCGCACGCGGCGGCTTCTGGGGCAAAACGCGCTGGACGCGCTACGGGCCGCCCGCGTGGCGGTGTTCGGCATCGGCGGGGTGGGGGGCCATGCCGCCGAGGTCCTGGCCCGCAGCGGCGTGGGCGCGCTGACGCTGGTGGACAGCGACACCGTCGCCCCCTCCAACCTCAACCGCCAGCTGGTGGCGCTGCGCTCCACGCTGGGGCAGTACAAGGTGGACGCCATGGCCGCCCGCATCGCGGACATTGACCCCGCCATCCGGGTCACGCCGCTGCGGCTGTTCTATGGCCCCGACACCGCCGGCGCCGTTGACCTGGCCCAATTCGACTACGTGCTGGACTGCATCGACACCGTCACCGCCAAGCTGCTGCTGATCGAGCGGTGCCGGGCGGCCGGGGTGCCGGTGCTCTCCAGCATGGGGGCGGCCAACAAGCTGGACCCCACTGCCTTCCGTGTGGCGGATATTGAACATACCAGCGTCGATCCGTTGGCCCGCATCGTGCGCGTCCAGTGCCGCAAGCGGGGCATCCGCGGCCTTAAAGTGGTCTTTTCCACCGAACCGCCGCTGCCACCTCTGCCCGACCCGGACGGGGAACCGCCCGCCGCCCCGGACAAGCCCCGCCGAAGCGTGCCGGCCTCCAACGCCTTTGTACCCGCTGCCTGCGGCCTGGTCATGGGCGGCGAGGCCGTCAAGGACATCCTGCGCGCCGCCGGCGCCCTGCGCCGGGACTGACCCTCCCCAAGCCGGCCCCGCCCGGCCTACCGATTGCGGCGCGGCCCCGCGGGCTTGTCTGCACGGCCTGCCTGCCGGTGCTGCGCCCGGCTCGCCCCCGCAGCCGGGCCATCCCCAAAACAAAACAGAACCGCCCGCAAGGGAACTGCTTTGTGCAGACCTTGCGGGCGGTTTTTTATGCGGTTTTGCCTGTGCGGGCGGCATCAGCCGCCGGCGGGGCTGCTCCGGGCGTCGTCGGGCAAAGCGGCGGGCTGGTCGGCGGGCGGCAGGGCTTTTTGCACCAGCGTCAGGATCTCCGTTGCCAGGTCGGCCTGGGCGGGGGTCAGGCTGTCCAGCCGGGCCTCCAGCGCGGGAAATTTGGGGACCTCCTCCGGGGCGGAACCGAACACCAGGTCGTCGGCGCTGCAATGCAGGGCCAGCGCCAACTTGCGCAGCGTCTGCACCGTCATGCCTTTGCGGCCGGTCTCGATGTCGGCCAGAAACTGCACCGAGATGTCGGCATATTCGGCCAGCTTTTCTCTTGTCAGCGCCAGATCTTCGCGGCGGCACCGCAGCCGCCGGCCGACGGCGCTGTTTACAGCGGCGTCAAACCCCATGGGACTCCACCTCCTTTGCGGATCATGCGCGGTTCGGGGGATGCAGGAAATTTCGGGCTGGTTTTGGAACGGTTTGGGGCGCGTGTCTGCCACAAAAGCAACGGAAGAAACTATCTGAACAAAGGCAAACGCCAATCACAAACCGATACGTCATGCAAAAACACCATAATACGCCGATATATCGGGCGGCCGTTGCTAAAGCAATATGGGCAACACAACAACTGAAATTGATAAACCGTTGTTTATATTATTTACATATAGTCTAGCAGATTGCAAGCCCCCGAAAAAATAACTATAGTTATTGACAAATCGAAGCTATAGTGTTATCATGCAAGAAACGATAGAAATGGCTAGAATGAATCGATAGAAGCTGTTGGATGGAAAACGGAGCTGTTTGTGGCATGAATCTGGCAAAAGCGGTTTGTATGCTGGCTGTACCGGTCCTGTTGCTGGCGGGATGCGGAACTGCTGCGGAGGAAGTTGAGGGGGAGCCAGACCAGGTGGTACACACTGCCTTGTTCGACTTTACGGTTTCTGACATTACCGCAGTGGACAGTTATAACTCCTTTACACCGAGGGATGGCTACCAGCTGGTGCAGACGAATTTATCTGTTACCAATACCAGCGCGGGGGCGCTGACGATGTACGCGGGCGTATTTGAGGCGCGCTGGGACGGCGGCCACACCACCTGCCTTACGGCGGTGGATGAGGATATGGTGCCGGACTCTTACATTCTTTATCCGCAGGCCACTTACCGTGGCGTGATGATTTTTGAGGTCCCGGCCGATGTTTCGACATTGACCATTGCATACGAGGACACGCTGTCTGACGAGGACGGAAATATCGTGTATCTGATCGATGCAGATTGGTAAAAGGGCAGCCTGTTGTATGGCTGCCGACGCAGACCGCGAGGGATACGGGGACTGCGGGGTATTTACATTTGGTTTCAAGTGTTATTGTCGGAACAAGTACATGGGGGACCGGCGGTAGCGTTTGAAATAATACAGCAAGAAAAGGAGTAATAATATGCTGAAGACGAAAAAGTTTCGTCGTCTGTTGGCGGGCCTTCTGGCAGTGCTGATGCTGAGCGTCTGCCTGCCTGTGGGCGCGTTTGCAGATGACGGCAATGATGCCAGTGCTGCCAGTGCGAGCACTACTCGAGTTACTTTCCAGTTCACCGACGGTGAAGCGTTTAGCGAGAGCGTTCTGGGCAGTGGGATTTATACTGTTGGCGAGACCTATGCCGCCGACGATATCACTGCTGCAATGCCGGAAGGCTACGAGCTCGAAGATCAGAACTTTACCTTCATTGTAAAGGCGGTCAACTCGACTATCTTGGTCCCTGTTAAGCGTGAGGCGCTGAAGACTGAGGTTGCTTTCCTGTTCACCGACAACGCTACTTTCAGCAAGACTGTGATCAGCG
>ERZ1643246.1022-NODE-1022-length-32267-cov-6.820346_pt1 | contig 32267 bp, 33 predicted proteins | sample MGYA00579265_ERZ1643246 | MGnify/ENA primary metagenome ERZ1643246 (study PRJEB29033, sample SAMEA4952261) | chicken gut metagenome | biome: Broiler Chicken; feature: Gastrointestinal Tract; material: Caecum | place: Ireland | collected 2018 | study: Broiler...
CGCCAGAAACCCCGCTTATGCTTGATGCATAAACCGGGTTTCTCGACAGTCTGAGCCTATGGACGGCAAAACCGTCCATAGGCTTTTTGTATGTAGAGGGAAAATCAGGCTTTGAGAAGGGTCAACTGCTTTTGGCCGTCCTTTTCGTGGATGACCACGCATTTTGCATGATTGGGCATGCTTTTAAGTGAACCGACCCGTCGCAGGTGTCCGCAATGCAGGTACGAATCAACGAGGGCAGGATGTTGGCAGCAGCGTTGCGGCAGATATGCTTATCCGGTGTGCTTGCGGCAGGGGACCAGAGGTTTTTGGTGACTGGCCATGGGAATTTGCCTTGAAAGCATCCTATATTTATCTCTACGGTAGTCTGGAAAACCTGACAGGAAGTGGAAGCGATCTACTAAATGAGTGAATATTTGTGTGAGGTGAATTCGATTTCGTCAATTGTCATTATTGCAAAAACATTGTAAAAGTTTTTTGTACATTAAATATAAGAATGGATATGAAATGATATAATAAAAGTTTTTTTCGATAAAATTAAAATATTTTTATTGACAAAACCGGTTTACCTGGATATACTGATGGTGAACCGATTTACTAGCGTAAGAAAAGACGAAAAAATAAGCCATCCCCAAAGAGGGAAGCAAGCCTGTGAAGAGGTGCATTTCAGAAACTTCCGAACATCGGCAGTTATACGCCCTATTCGGAAAAGACTATGCGGTAGCTCGGGAAAAAGTGTATGCTTTGTAGAGAAAAGTATCACCCGCAATAAAAAAACCAAAGCAATCAACTTCGTCTATTTAGATTTGGAGATTGCAGGTTTTGGCGTACATTTGATTCACCCGGATGTAAAGATGGAAACGCGACTGCTGCATGGTAAGCAGTCAGAAAAAATTAAAAAAGGAGAGAAAAGTCATGTTTGAAATGTCAAAGTTTTCGCTGGAAGGAAAGGTTGCGCTGATCACCGGCGCTTCTTATGGCATTGGTTTTGCCATTGCAACGGCATATGCCAAGGCCGGTGCGACAATCGTATTCAACGATATCAACGAATCTTTGGTTGAAAAGGGTATGGCGGCTTATGCAGAGCAGGGCATTGAGGCGCACGGCTATGTTTGCGACGTAACCGACGAGCAGGCGGTGCAGGAGCTGGTCGCTCGCATCGAAAAAGAAGTCGGCGTAATCGACATCCTGGTTAATAACGCTGGCATCATCAAGCGCGTGCCCATGCTGGAAATGAGCGCAAAGGATTTTCGTCAGGTGATCGATATCGACCTGAACGGTCCGTTCATCGTATCCAAGGCAGTAATCCCGGGCATGATTGCCAAGGGTCATGGTAAAATCATCAACATCTGCTCTATGATGTCCGAGCTGGGCCGTGAGACCGTCAGCGCATACGCGGCTGCTAAGGGTGGCCTGAAAATGCTGACCCGCAATATCTGCAGCGAGTTCGGCGAGCATAATATTCAGTGCAATGGCATCGGACCGGGCTATATCGCTACGCCGCAGACTGCGCCGCTGCGTGAGATTCAGCCGGATGGTTCGCGTCACCCGTTTGATCAGTTCATCATTGCTAAGACGCCGGCTGCACGTTGGGGTCAGACTGATGACCTGATGGGTCCTGCGGTGTTCTTGGCCAGCGAGGCTAGCGACTTTGTCAACGGTCACATCCTGTATGTGGATGGCGGCATTCTGGCGTATATCGGCAAGCAGCCGTAAATTGCAGATTTGATTGAAAGGAAATACAGTCATGAAGATCGCATTGATCAATGAAAACTCTCAGGCTGCTAAGAATGCACAGATTTACGAAATTCTGAAAGAAGAGGCTGAAAAAGCTGGTCATACTGTAGATAACTATGGTATGTACACTCCGGAAGACGAGACGCAGCTGACCTATGTCAAAAACGGTCTGCTGGCAAGCATATTGCTGTCGAGCGGTGCGGTAGATTTTGTAGTTACTGGCTGCGGCACTGGTCAGGGCGCGATGCTGGCATGCAATGCATTCCCGAATGTCTTGTGCGGCCATGTCACCAATCCGCTGGATGCGTTTTTGTTCGGCCAGGTGAATGACGGCAATTGTATCGCTATGCCGTTTGCACAGGGCTTTGGCTGGGGAGCAGAGATCAACTTGCGCGACACTTTTGCGAAGCTGTTCTCTCAACCGTTCGGCGGCGGTTATCCCAAGGAGAGAAGAGAACCTGAGCAGCGCAACAAGAAGATACTGGATCAGGTAAAGAAAGTGACACATAAGCCGATTCTGTCCATTCTTCAAGAAATCGATCAGGATTTCTTGAAGGAAACGATTTCCGGCAAGCATTTTGCAGAATATTTCTATCCCAACTGCAAAGATGAGGAAATTGCCAATTATCTGAAGGCACTTTGAGTGGATGCTGGACAAATGTATGGCAGGTAAAAACCGATAGGAACTATCTGTAGCAGTGCTTTGCAGACATGGTGCAATTGGTTTGGAGCGCCAATCGTACGAATACAGTTCCATATGAACGTAAGAGTTTATGCCATCCCACTTTCGCAAAAAAGTTATGCCCTGTTTTATGCCAACAGCATAAAACAGGGCAGATTTTTTTATTGCAATTGATAAAGTTGGTGCGGTTGATCTGATACGCAGGGGGCAACAAATGCGACCATGCAGAGGGTTAACTCGATCAATGAAGTGGATTTGTCGGCATTATTGCAGCTTGCGTTTTAATGCAAGAATGTTCTCCTCGATTTTGCGGATGGTTTCAGCAAACACTTCATCGCTTTTACCAGACGGATCGTCTAGTCCCCAGTTTTCAGCGTATTGATAGTGCGCATAAGGGCAGCTGACATTGCAGCCCATAAAAATGACGACATCCGGCTGGGGGATATCGGTGAGCAGCTTGCTGTGCTGCGTTTTTTCCATGTCGATGCCGTGCAGTTGCTTCATCATGCGGACCGCATCAGGATTGATGCGGTCTTTTCGTTGTGTACCGGCGGAATAGCTTTCAAACACATCCCCAGCGAGCTTTTTTCCCAGTGCTTCCGCGATTTGACTGCGGCAGGAATTATGCACGCAGAGAAACCAGACTTTGGGTTTTCCAGTGCAGTGCAGAATGGGCTTTTCGTTTTCCGTTCCATTGTTCGAAGTTGAACATGGATTTTGACTCATGGTTTATGCTCCTTTCAAAAGAGGGGGAGTGCGGTCAATTGCATTCCTTTTTCAGAATATCAGTAATTTCTTCCGGCTTGAGGACTTTGCCCACGACCACGGGTTTTTCATTGATTACCAGTGCGGGCATGCGCATCACGCCGTAACCGGCGATCTGGGCCATGTCGGTCACATATTCTACTTTCGCATCCAGTTCCATATCAGCGACCGCTTGTTGTGTGTTTTCCAGCAGCGTATGGCAGGAAACGCAGCCGGTGCCCAGTACCTTAATGGAAAGTGTATCAGATGGGGCTGAGACCGGCGTAGATGCAGTCGCTGCACCTGTGGAGCAGCCGCATTGGCAAGTGCAGGTAGGTGCCGTTTCTTCCGCTTGCTTTTTCTTTCCAAAACCAAATAATCCCATGATAAAAAACCTCCTGAATTAATAGTATATCGTATGGTAAATGACAATCTAACCTTAAATCAGAAAATACTGAAAGAGGTTGAACAAATAACCGACAAGGATGATGCCGACCGTGCAGATTCCGATAAAAACTGCGAGCAGTCGGGGCTTCACTGCTTTTTTGAGCATAATAAGGGAAGGAAGGCTCAATGTGGTGACTGCCATCATAAAGGACAGGATTGTGCCGAGCCCGGCGCCCTTGTATAGCAGGCTTTCCGCGACCGGGATGGTGCCGAAGATATCGGCATACATCGGAATGCCCACCACCGTAGCCAGAATGACCGCAAAAGGATTGTTGCTGCCCAGAATGGTTTCGACCCATGTCTGTGGGATCATATTGTGAATCACGGCACCGATTGCGACGCCGATAAAGATATACGGTGCGACCTTTTTGATGGTGCCAAGCAGTTGTTCTTTGGCAAATTCGACCCGGTCGTGCTGGGTGAGGGTTTCGCTTCCCGTTTGCAAATGCGGAGCGCTTTTGATAAAGTCCTCTACATAGCGATCCATCTTCAGCTTCTCCAGCAGCGTGCCGCCGATAACGGCAATGACCAGACCAAGGATGACGTACACGATAGCCACCCGAGCGCCGAAAATGCTCATCAGCAGTACCAGCGAACCGAGATCTACCATCGGGGAGGAGATCAGAAAGGAGAACGTCACGCCCACCGGCAGACCGGCGCTGGTAAAGCCCATGAAAATAGGAATGGATGAGCAGGAACAAAAGGGTGTTACCGTGCCGAGCAAAGCCGCGACGCAATTTGCGCCAATGCCGTGAAAGCGCCCTAAAATCTGCCGGGTGCGTTCGGGAGGAAAATAGCTTTGGATATAGGAGATGCCGAAAATCAATACGGACAGCAGGATAAAAATTTTGATGGTGTCATACAGGAAAAATTGCAGGCTGCCGCCCAATATACTGCTCGGATTTAACCCGAGGGCAGCCAAGCCCTTGCCAATCCAAGCATTGAGCCATTGCATTCCCAGAATCTGATTCTGAAAGATCAGCCAGATGGCGCGAAGTCCTTCCATAAGTTATACCCCTTTCACCGGACAAACAGTTCTAAAATTTTCGATCTAATAATCAGAAGAAAAGCCATCGGCTGGACGATGGCTTTTTACTTTTGGCATGCGCAGTCTGATGGTGAACAAGCCGTTTTGCACGTCAGTTCCGCAAGTAGTTCCTTTGCTTTTTGACTGCCTTGGTCGCTGATGGAATAATGCGTCCATTTTCCTTCCGTGCGGCCGACTACAATGCCGGAATCGCATAATATTTTTATATGATAGGAAAGCGTGGACTGGCTGATTTGCAAATCCTCCAACAGCACACAGGCACATTTTTCGCCGCTGCGCAGCAGTTCCAGAATTTGCAAGCGGTTTGCATCACAAAATGCCTTGAATACCTTTGCGTCTGCTGCGTGGTCTCGCATGAAACCGCTCCTTTCAAATTCAATATATTCGATTTAACAAGAGGATAGCACTTATATCGAGAAATGTCAATATGTAATGTGGTAATACATGCATAGACGATAATGTCGATATGGTTAATTATTCATATATATGAAAAAATATTCGAGAAATTATGCCGCTAAGATTGAATTCTACAAAGAAAGATGATATAGTAAAAAGCAAGTCTGTAAAAAGACGGTAAATTTGAAAAAGGGATGAAGAAAATGAATCAGAAATGGCATAAGCGGTTTGGTGCTGTTGCGTTGGCTGCAGTGATTGCGGCGAGCAGCAGCGTCAGTGCTGGCGCGTGCTGTGGCCTGTATGTCGGCAGCGAGCAATCGGCAAACGGTTCGACCTATGTTGGTCGCTCAGAGGATATCGGAAAGCTGTACGATAAGGTGTTTGAAGTGCGCCCGGCGGCTGACCATGCATCAGGCGAGATGTATGAGGATACCTACGGATTTTCCATGCCGTATCCGGCGCATACCTACCGGTACACTGTGATGCGTGACTCGGTAGAGATGGGTGAATCCGTTGTGGATGAGAACGGTAATCTTGTACGCGAAGCCTATGGTGAAGTCGGTATGAACGAAAACGGCGTTGCAATGAGCGCAACCGTTTCGACTTCCAACAACGAAAAAGCCGAAGCAGCTGACCCGTTGGTTGACACCGGCATCTGCGAGATTTCGCTCAACTCGGTTGTATTGATGACGGCGGAATCTGCACGGGACGGTGTAGAAAAGCTGGCCAAGATCATCGATACCTATGGCTCCGGTGAGTGTAATTCGTTTACCATCAGCGATGCAAACGAGGTTTGGGATTTTGAAACCCTCTCCGGTCATCAGTATGTTGCGGTCAAGATGCCGGCGGATAAGGTTTCGGTCAATCCGAACATGGTGGTAATGAACGAGATTGATGTAGCCGACACGGAAAATGTCATCGCATCCAAGGGCCTGATCTCAGTGCCGATGGAAAACGGCTTTTTGGTTTCCTCGCAAAAGGGCGAGGTTGACGACGCGCAGATCACCAAAATCGACATCCAGAAAACCTATGGTTCGGAAGATTTCGGCGACGGCCAGTATTTCCGTTACTGGCAGGGTGTCAACTACCTGAATGAGGCGCTGTCCGAGACGGTTTCGGTAGCGCGCGAAGGCGATGCGGCGCCGGAAGGTCCGTTCAATATGCTGTTTGAGGCAGATCATGATTTGACCACATATGAAGTGCTGCGCCTGCTGGCTTACCGCGGTGAAGGCACGGAATATGCAGCGGATAACAATCCGAACAATAACCCGAACGGCACGGCCATCGGCAATGAGCGTCAGGCGGAGTGCCATGTGTTTGAAATCCGCAGCGATATGCCGGAAGCGCTGGCAATCGTGCAGTGGCAGACCATGTCCCGCGCGGAGTTCTCGGTTTATCTACCGTATTACGGCAACCTGCTGACCGATACTTCGGATATTTTCCAGACGGAGTACAGCACGGATGCAGACAATATTGAAGAAGTGCTGGATGATGCAGATTTCCCGGCGGAAACTTCTGCTTATTGGGTGTTTACCGCGCTCAACGATCTGTGCGATAACGACCGCGTGCGGTATGGTACGAATGTCAAGCTGTATTGGGAAAAGTATCAGAAAGCACTGATTGAGCAGCAGGCAGCAGTGGATGAAGCAATGAAGCGTATTTATGCAGAAAGCCCGGAGCAGGCAGAGCAGACGGCGACCGCATTGGGCAAGGCAGTTTCGGAAGAAGCGTTTGAGAACGCCAAGAGCATCCTGACCGAGCTGCGCGCGTTTATCGCCGCAGACAAGGCGGGTGAGCTGACCAAGGACGACGTATTTACCCCCACTGTTCTGACTGAAAACAAGATGCCGACCTACTCCATCGACATGGCCGCCGAAGAAGAGACTGGTTTTACCGACGTTACTTCCTCGGCGTGGTATGCCGACGCGGTGGATTATGTGGTCAGCAACGGCGTGATGAACGGCACCGGCGACGGTATGTTTGCACCGCAAGTCGCACTGTCCCGCGCGATGCTGGTACAGGTACTGTACAATATGGAGAATAAGCCTGCGGCTTCGTCTGCTGCCTTTACTGATGTGGATGAAAACGCATGGTATGCGGATGCAGTTGCTTGGGCGGCAGAGAATGAGATCGTCAACGGTGTCGAGGGAAATGCATTCGCGCCTGAGAACAATATCACCCGTGAGCAGATGGCAACGATCCTGTATCGTTATGCTGAATATAAGGGCAAGGATGTTTCAGCTCGCGCGGATTTGAGCGCCTATTCGGATTACGCTGCGATTTCCGGCTATGCACAGCCGATGCTCGCCTGGGCGGTATCGGAAGGACTGATGTCCGGCAGCAGCGATACGACCCTCAGCCCCGCGGGCAATGCAACCCGTGCGGAAGTTGCGGTGGTTCTGATGCGGTATTTGCAGAAGATTTGATCTTGCTTTTTCTGGTAAAATAGAAATAGGCTAAAAGGGCTGGCCGTCTGCAAATTGCAGACGGCCAGCCCTTTTTTGTATTCACAATGCGGTCCAGATCAAAGCTGCGGCATCAGATTGGCAAGCTCAAGTGCGGCAATAGCGGCATCTGCGCCCTTGTTGCCAGCCTTGGTGCCGGCGCGCTCGATCGCCTGTTCGATGTTTTCGGTGGTCAGCACACCGAATGTGGTCGGTACACCGGTTTGTAGGTTAACCTGCGCCACACCCTTGGAAACCTCGTTGCAGACATAGTCGTAGTGCGAGGTCGAGCCACGGATGACCGCGCCGAGGCAGAGAACAGCGCAATATTTTCCCGACTGCGCGAGCTTGAGCGCCGCAAGTGGAATTTCAAACGCGCCGGGAACCCAGACAAGCGTGATGTCGTCCGTGTCTACGCCGTGGCGCACGAGTGTGTCCTCTGCGCCGGAGATCAGCTTGGAAACGATGAATTCATTGAAACGCGACGCAACGATGGCGAACTTGCCCTTTCCTGCAACCAGTTTTCCTTCGAGAACTTTCATTGGTAATTCCTCCGTTTATCTTATAAAATATATGATTTACAGCACATGCTTGAACAGATGACCCATCTTGATCTGTTTGGTGCGCAGATAGAAGGCGTCGTCCTCCTGCGGCGCAATTTCAATCGGGACGCGCTCGACAATTTCCACCCCGAAGCCATCCAGACCATAGATCTTTTCCGGGTTGTTGGTCAGCAGACGCAGCTCCTTTGCACCGAGGTCCTGTAAAATCTGCGCGCCGATCCAGTATTCGCGCAGGTCAGGCGCAAAGCCGAGCTTGACATTGGCTTCGACCGTGTCCCAGCCTTGTTCCTGCAATTCGTATGCCTTGAGCTTGTTGATCAGGCCGATGCCGCGGCCTTCTTGACGCATGTAGAGCAGCACGCCGCGGCCTTCGCGCTCGATCTGCTGCATAGCGGCTGCCAGTTGCTGGCCGCAGTCGCAGCGGCGCGAGCCGAATACGTCGCCGGTTAGACATTCCGAGTGCACGCGGCACAGCAGGTTTTTACCGTCTTCGATGTCGCCCTTGACCAGCGCCACATGATGCTCGCCAGTCAGGTCGTTGATGTAGCCGTAAATCTGAAATTCGCCGAAGCGGGTAGGCAGTTTGGCGCAGGCCTCGCGCACGACATGCTTGTCATGGCGGCGGCAGTAGTCTTGCAGTTCCTTGATTGTGATGGCCTTGAGCCCCCACTTTTTGGCGTGCTCCAGCAGTTCGGTTGTGCGCATCATCGTGCCATCGTCGCGCATGATCTCACAGCACAGGCCGCACTCTTCCAGTCCGGCCAGACGGCACAGGTCAACGGTCGCTTCCGTGTGACCGTTGCGGGTGAGCACACCGCCGCGGCGTGCAATCAGCGGGAATACATGGCCGGGGCGGCGCAGATCAGCGGGCTTGGTGCCGGGGTCGGCGCACATGCGGCAGGTGTAACCGCGCTCCTCGGCGGAAATGCCGGTGGTGGTGTCCACATGATCGACCGAAACGGTAAATGCGGTTTGATGGTTGTCGGTATTGACCTTGACCATCTGTTCGAGGCCCAGACGCTGGGCGACCGTTTCGCTCATCGGCGTGCAGATCAAACCCTTCGCGTGCACTGCCATAAAATTGACGTTCTCAGTGGTGGCAAATTGGGCGGCGCAGATCATGTCGCCTTCGTTTTCACGGTCAGGGTCGTCGATCGTGACGATGATGCGACCGGCGCGCAGTTCGTCCAGCGCTTCCTCGACCGTGCAGTATTGCTGTTCCATAGTGGTTTTCCTCCTTGTATTGCTCAAAACCCGTTTTGGGCCAGAAATTCCATGGTGATGACGCTTCGCGTGGCTTTCTCGTCAGGCGTATACGGTGCAAGCAGCTTTTCAACGTATTTGCCAATCACATCGCACTCAAGGTTGACCGTCTCGCCTGGCTTTTTGTCCAGCAAGATGGTCTGCGCGCCTGTGTGCGGGATGATGGACACCACAAAGCTGCTCTCGTCCACCGCCGCAACCGTCAGGCTTACGCCGTCGATTGCAATGGAGCCTTTCTCCACGATGTAGCGTAGCAAGGAAAGGGAGGTGCGCACCGTCACCCAAACTGCGTTATCCTCGCGATTTTGGGATGCGATCGTGCCGGTGCCGTCGATGTGGCCCGAGACGATATGCCCGCCGAAACGCCCGTTTAAGGGCATCGCGCGCTCCAGATTGACCGGCGAGCCGGTTTGCAGCGCGCCGAGACTGGACCGCCGCAGCGACTCGGCCATCACGTCTGCGCTGAAGCTGTCCGAGGTCAGGGAAACGACGGTCAGGCACACACCGTTGGTGGCGATGCTGTCGCCAAGCCGGGTGCCTTCCAGCACGGTTTTCGCCGCGATGGTCAGTCTGGCGCCAGAAGCGCCGCGCTCAATGCGCTGCACCGTGCCGATTTCCTCAATAATGCCGGTGAACATCTCACAGCGCCCCCTCGAGCAGAAAGTCTTCGCCCAGCGGCGTAACGGTGATATTTTGAAGCGCCACCGCGTCTGCCATGCGGGCAAAACCCGCGCCGCCCAGCGGTGTCTTGGCGGCTGCGCCGCCGATCAGCTTGGGCGCGATGTACGCCTGCACCTTGTGGACAATACCTGCTTCGAGCGCCGCAAACGCGAGTTCCGCGCCGCCTTCAAGCAGAATGCTGTCCAGCCCGTGCGCACCGAGCTGGTGCATCAGATCGTTCAGATCAACCTTTCCGTTTTTGTCCTTACAAAGCACCAGATGCGCCCCCGCTTTTTTGAGCGCGGTGGCACGCTCGTTCCACTCGGTCACGGCAATGATGGTGTCGATCTCGTGTGCGGTGCGGATGAGCTGGCAGTCCAGCGGGGTGCGCGCGTGACTGTCGCAGATGATGCGGCAGGGGTTGCGTCCGCCCTCGATGCGGCAGGTGAGCAGCGGGTCATCCGCCAGCACCGTGCCGACGCCGACCATGATGCCGGACAGGCGTGCACGTGTTTCGTGGACATGCCGGCGGGCGGCTTCACCCGTCACCCAGCGGCTGTCGCCGGACGCGGCGGCAATCTTGCCGTCCAGCGTCATGGCGTACTTGAGCACGACGAATGGGGTCTTGTTGGTGATGTAATGAAAGAATATCTCATTTAAACGGCGGCACTCGTCCTCGCAGATGCCGGTTTCGACTGGGATGCCTGCATTGCGCAGAATTTCCGCGCCCTTGCCCGCGACGAGCGGGTTTGCGTCCAGACAGCCGACAAATACGCGACCGATGCGTTTTTCCAGAATCGCATCCGTGCAGGGGGGAGTGCGTCCCCAGTGGCAGCACGGCTCAAGCGTGACGTACAGATCCGCGCCTGCCGGGTCCTCTGTGCAGTTTTTCAGCGCGTTGCGCTCAGCGTGCAGACCGCCGCAGTATTCGTGCCAGCCCTCGCCAATGATGCGTCCGTCCTTGACGATGACGCAACCGACCATGGGGTTGGGGCTGACATGTCCTGCACCACGCTTTGCCAGCTCGAGTGCGCGGCGCATATAAGTTTCCGTCTGGTTTTGCAATCGGATCACCTCGTCAAAACAGCCTGTTTGAGGCCATGGAATGAAAAAATCGCCCCGAAAGCGGATGCTTCGGGGCGAAACGTCATAAAAATAAAAAATCTGAAACACAAAATGCGTTTCAGAACAGCAAATAAGCGGCAACGGAACAACGTCCGCATTTTCCGCACATTCTTCTTTCATCCAGACTATACTGTCGGCTTCGGAGTTTCACCGAATCATGCATTCGCTTGAAAAAAGCGTCCGCTCGCGGGCTGTACCGCCGGTAGGGAATTGCACCCTGCCCTGAAGAATCCTGATATTCGGTTTTTAGCACAGCAGTCAAATGCTTTACTGAACACAGTATATACCTGCCCAAAAGAGAATGCAAGACTTTTGTGAAAAAATATGCGGAGGCGGCCATGGCCGCCCCCGCAATTGGGAAGAGTATAAGAAAAGAGAAAAGAAGATGGCTTATCTTCGGTTTCTATCATAGCGCAGTCGCATCAAATCCGAAGCAAAACAAAATCAAATTTGTGCAAAAAACAGAACAAGAGCCGGGCGGGCGGCAAAGAGGAAAAGAACGCTTGTGAGACCGGCGGGAACGTGTTATAATATTTCCATATTGCTATTAAGGAACAGATAAGGAGCTTTCGGGGTGAAAAATCGCGAGCAAATTCGTAATTTCTCCATTATTGCGCACATCGACCACGGTAAATCCACCTTGGCCGACCGCCTGCTTGAGCAGTGCAAGGCGGTATCCCAGCGCGAGATGGAGGAGCAGTTACTCGACAATATGGATCTGGAGCGCGAACGCGGCATCACGATCAAGGCGCGCGCCGTGCGCATGGAGTACGAAGCGGACGACGGCAAAACCTATGAGATGAACCTGATCGACACACCCGGCCACGTGGACTTCAACTACGAGGTGTCCCGTTCGCTGGCTGCGTGCGAGGGCGCGCTGCTGGTTGTGGACGCGGCGCAGGGCATCGAGGCGCAGACGCTGGGCAACACCTATCTTGCAATCGACGCTGGACTTGAGGTGGTGCCGGTCATCAACAAGATTGATCTGCCCGCAGCTGATGCACCGCGCGTCAAGCAGGAGATCGAGGATATTATCGGCATCCCTGCCGAGGACAGCCCGGAGATCTCCGCGAAAATGAATGTCAACATTCATGCGGTGCTGGAGCGGATTGTGTCCGACATTCCCGCGCCGCAAGGCGATCCGGACGCGCCGCTGCGCGCGCTGATCTTTGACAGCCAGTATGACCCATACAAGGGCGTTATCGTTTATATGCGCCTGATGGAAGGCTGCATCCACCCAGGGATGAAGGTCAAAATGATGGCGACCGGCGCGACGTTTCAAGTGCTGGAATGCGGCTATATGCTGCCGCTCGGCCTGTCTCCGCAGCAGGAGCTGTGCGCAGGCGAGGTCGGTTATTTTACCGCGTCAATCAAAACCGTATCCGATACCCGCGTAGGCGACACGGTCACAGAGGCCGATCGTCCGACAGCGGAGGCGCTGCCGGGTTACCGTCCCGCGCGGCCGATGGTGTTCTGCGGTATCTACACCGAGGACGGTTCCAAATACCCCGATCTGCGCGATGCGCTGGAGAAATTGCAGCTCAACGACGCGGCGCTGTCCTTCGAGCCGGAAAGCTCGGTGGCGCTGGGCTTCGGCTTCCGCTGCGGTTTCCTCGGCATGCTGCACATGGAGGTCATTCAGGAACGCCTTGAGCGTGAGTTTGACCTTGATCTGGTCACGACGCTGCCGAGCGTGGTTTATGAGATCGTCAAGACCGACGGCACGGTTGTTCAGTGCGACAATCCGCACGATTATCCCGATCCGGGCCTGATTGAAGAGGCGCGCGAGCCGTTTGTCAAGGCGACTATCATGACTCCGCAGGAGTATGTTGGCAATATTATGCCGATGTGTCAGGAGCGGCGCGGCGTGTTCAAGGATATGCAGTATCTGGACGCAAACCTGGTTGAGCTGCATTATGAAATGCCCATCAACGAGATCATTTATGACTTTTTCGACGCTTTGAAGGCGCGCACCCGCGGCTATGCTTCGCTCGACTATGAGTTCCTTGACTATCGTCCGAGCGATCTGGTCAAGGTCGATATGCTGCTCAACGGCGATCAGGTGGACGCACTCTCGTTCATTGTGCACCGTGAAAAGGCTTACGGTCGTGCCCGCCGCATCTGCGAAAAGCTCAAGGAGAACATCCCGCGCCAGCTGTTTGAGGTGCCGATTCAGGCGGCAATCGGCGGCAAGGTCATCGCGCGCGAGACGGTTAAGGCCATGCGCAAGGACGTACTGGCCAAGTGCTATGGCGGCGATATCACGCGCAAAAAGAAGCTGCTGGAAAAGCAAAAGGAAGGCAAGAAGAAGATGCGTTCGCTCGGCACGGTGCAGATCCCGACCGAAGCGTTCATGGCGGTTTTGAAGCTGGATGAGGAATCATGAGCAAATTCAGTTATAACAATCGGCCGTTGGGGCTGTACCTGCACATTCCGTTCTGCGTGAAAAAGTGCGCCTATTGCGACTTTTATTCGGTCACTGACGCGGATTTGATGAAAAGCTATGTTTCAGCGCTGCTGACGCATATCCGTGAATATGGGAGAACGTGCAGCGGTTACACGGTGGATACCGTGTATATTGGCGGTGGCACGCCGACTTGTCTGGGGCCGAAATACCTCGGCCGCATCTTGCAGGAGGTGCGCAATAAATTCCCACTTGCGGATGACGCAGAGATCACGGTGGAGTGCAACCCGGAAAGCACGGATAAAAAGGTGCTTGACGCGATGAAGAAGCACGGTGTCAATCGTCTGTCCTTCGGTGTGCAGTCCGCACAGGAGGACGAGCTCAAACGCATCGGGCGCATCCATACGTTCGCGCAGGCCAAAGCGGCGGTCGATCTGGCACGGGAAAAGGGCTTTGATAATATCAGTCTGGATTTGATGTATGGTCTGCCGGGTCAGACGCAGGAAAAATTCCTCGACTCGGTCGAGCAGTGCCTTGCGCTCGGGCCGAAGCACCTGTCGTGCTATGGGCTCAAACTCGAGCCCGCCACCCCGATGGGACGCGAAAATCCCGTTTTGCCGGACGACGACGCACAGGCGGATACCTATCTTGCCATGTGCGAGCTGCTGCGCAAGAACGGATTTGAGCATTACGAAATCTCGAACTTTGCCAAACCGGGCTATCGTTCGCGGCACAACTATAAATATTGGGATTTATCTGAGTATCTGGGTCTCGGGCCGGGAGCACATTCGTTTATGAATGGCCGTCGGTTTGAGTTTGCAAGGGATATCAAAGCGTACATAAACGGCGAGGACATCCTGCGGGATGAGGATGAAGTGCCGACCTTCCAGCGGCAGGGCGAATACCTGATGGTGCGCCTGCGCACGGCGGAGGGCGTGGACTTTATTGATCTGGAAAAACGCTATAATATCGACTCAACGCCCTATGAGGAGGCGTTCCGCAGTCTGATGGGGCAGGAATTGGTCGCCCATCAGGGGACCCGTTGGTATCTGACCGAAAAGGGCTTTTTGGTGTCCAACAGTATCATCAATACCATCGTCGAGGCAGGGCAGGAGCAGGCAGAGCAGTCTGCACCGCCGATATTCCGGTAAAAATACCGGCTGACAGTTTGTTATTCCAAAAATAAATATAAATCGGAGGAAAAAGTATGCGCGCAGTCATTACGGTGGTCGGCAAGGACCGCACCGGCATCATCGCCAAGATCTCGGAGACGCTTTATCAGCACGGGGTCAACATCGTTGACATTTCGCAGAACGTCATGGACGATATGTTCGCCATGGTTATGCTGGTCAACATCGACAAATGTACGGTGGACTTCACCCAGCTTGCCGATGTTCTCGATCAGGACGGCGAAGCGCTCGGCATGAAGATTCACACCATGCACGAGGACATCTTCGACGCGATGCACAAGATTTGAGGTGCCGTCCATGTCAATGATCAATACCAAGGACATTCTGGAAACCATCAAGATGATCGAGGAGGAGCACCTTGATATCCGCACAATCACGATGGGTATTTCGCTGCGTGATCTGGCCAGCGATGATATCAATGTGCTGGCGGACAAGGTGTATGATAAGATCACCCGCCGTGCGGAAAAGTTGGTTTCGACAGGCGAACAGATCGAGCGCGAGCTCGGTATTCCGATCATCAACAAGCGTATTTCGGTTACGCCCATCGCCATGATCGGTGCGGTGACGAACGCTAACAGCTATGTGCCGCTTGCCAAGGCGCTCGACCGTGCAGCAACTGCAACCGGCGTCAACTTTGTCGGTGGTTTTTCCGCGCTTGTGCAGAAGGGCTTTGCCAAGGGCGATGAAATCCTGATCAACTCCATCCCCGAAGCGCTGGCCGAGACCAATCTGGTTTGCTCTTCGGTCAATGTCGCGTCTACCAAGGCGGGCGTGAACCTGGATGCTATCGGTCTGATGGGCCGCATCATCAAGCAGACCGCAGAGCTGACGAAAGATAATGACTCGATGGGCTGCTCCAAGCTGGTTGTGTTCGCCAACGCGGTGGACGATAACCCCTTCATGGCAGGTGCGTTCCACGGCATCGGTGAGCCGGAGACGGTCATCAACGTCGGCGTTTCCGGCCCGGGCGTAGTGCAGTCGGCCATCCGTCGCGCGGGCAACTGCTCGATCAACGAAGTGGCTGAGGTCATCAAAAAGACCGCGTTTAAGATTACGCGCATGGGCCAGCTCGTCGGCGCAATTGCCAGCGAGCGTCTGGGCGTGCCGTTCGGCATCGTAGATCTGTCGCTTGCGCCGACCCCGGCGATCGGTGACTCGGTCGCGCGTATTCTGGAGGAAGTCGGCTTGGAGGTCTGCGGCGGCTGTGGCACGACTGCGATCCTCGCAATGCTCAACGATGCAGTCAAGAAGGGCGGCGTTATGGCGTCCTCGTCGGTCGGCGGCCTGTCGGGCGCGTTCATCCCGGTGTCCGAGGACGAGGGCATGATCGCGGCGGCGGCATCCGGTGCACTGACGCTCGAAAAGCTCGAAGCGATGACCGCGGTCTGCTCGGTCGGCATCGACATGGTTGCGGTGCCGGGCGATACCACTGCCGAGGTCATTTCCGGCCTGATTGCGGACGAAATTGCCATTGGCGTAGTCAACTCTAAGACGACGGCGGTGCGCGTGATCCCCGCCATCGGCAAGAAGGTGGGCGATATGGTTGAATTTGGCGGCCTGCTGGGCTCCGCGCCCATTATGCCGATCGCAACCGGCTCGCCTGCGAAGTTTATCCACCGCGGCGGCCGCATCCCGGCCCCGATCCAGAGCCTCAAGAACTGAATATGGCTGTCAAAGGCCGCACATCGGACAAAACCGATGTGCGGCCTTTTTGTGTGTCCGGCATGGTGCGCATTCGGCAAATATTGTGCACGAGCTGTGATAAGATGAAGGTCAGCGGAGGTGGTCTATGGTTGTATATCTGGATGTGCTGTTTGCGGTCAATGCATTGATGGACGGCGCGACGCTGCTCGCGGCTGCAGCGCTTGGCGGGGTGCGCGCCGGACGCATCTGGCTGCTGCTGGCGGCAGCGCTGGGCGGCGGATATGCGGTTCTGGCGGCGGTTGTGCCGATCTTTGCGGTGCTGCCGCTGCGCGTGCTCGCAGGTATCGGACTGTGTGGCGTGGCTTTCGGTGGAAAGCCCGCCTTCGGACGGGTGTGCGCGCTGTATTTTGTGGTGGCAGCATCTTTTGCAGGACTGGCGGCAGCGCTGGGCGCAGCAACCGGGCGGCGGCTGCTGTTTGGTGCGGGATATTATTTTTCCATACCGTTTCGCGTGTTGCTGCTTGCTGCCGCCGCCGGATATGCGCTCAGCGGGGTTTTGCTGCGCGGAGATGCACTGCACGGCCCGCTGCGTCGTGAGGTCGAGCGGCTGACCATCCGCTTTGACGGACGTGAGCGTGAGGTGCGTCTGCTGCACGATACAGGCAACAGTCTGGTTGAACCGGCATCCGGCCGCCCGGCGCTGGTGCTCGGGCGGGAGGCAGCAAAATGCCTGCTGGGTGCAGAAATTCGGCAGGCGTGGGCAGGGGCAACGGATGCTGCTGCCTGCCTTGCGGCCCTGCCGCCGGAAACGGCAGGCCGATTCGGGCTGCTGCCGTACCGAGCGGTTGGTATAGAGAACGGGCTGCTGCTGTATTTCCGACCGGACAGCGTACAGCGTGCGGACGGAACGGCGCTTGACTGTGTGTGTGCCATTGGGCCGGACGGCATTGGTCAGGGAGCGTATGATGGGCTGATTGGGGTTTGAAAGGAAGAAAACATATGGTACTGAAATGGATCATGCAGGTATTGGCGCGCTGGTGGAACCGGCGTTCGGTTTACTACATCGGCGGCAGCGAGGTGCTGCCGCCGCCGTTGTCCCCTGAGGAAGAACAGGCAGCGGTCGAGGCGTGCCAAGCAGGGGATGAACAGGCGCGCAACAAGCTGATTGAGCACAATCTGCGGCTGGTGGTGTTTCTCGCGCGTAAGTTTGAATCGGCAGCGGTGAGTACGGAGGATTTGATCTCGATTGGTACGATCGGACTAATCAAAGCGGTTGGCACGTATCGCAGCGATAAGAATGTCAAGCTCGCCACATATGCGTCGCGCTGCATTGAAAACGAGATTTTGATGCACCTGCGTAAGCTGGCCGGGCGGCGCACTGAGGTTTCGTTTGACGAGCCGCTTTCTTCCGACTGGGATGGAAACGAGCTGCTGCTCAGCGATATTCTCGGCACAGAGCCGGACAGCGTCATGCGTCCGATCGAGGACGATGTGGACCGTATGCTGGTGCACCATGCGCTCGAGCGTCTGCCACCGCGCGAGCGGCAGATCATTTCACTGCGCTTTGGGTTGGGACTCCCCGAATGCATGACGCAAAAAGAGGTCGCGGAGCTGCTGGGCATTTCGCAGAGCTACATATCCCGGCTGGAGAAGCGCATCATTGCGCGGATGCGCAATGATATCCTGAAAAACTTTGCATAGACGGCGGCGCTTGCATGCGCGGATAAAATGCAGTACAATAGAAGCGCAAAAATAAGTGGGAGCGTGTGTGTCATGCAGGTGGAAATCAGACAGTATGGACAGCAGGATGTGCAGGAAGCGGCAGCGATTTGGAATGAGGTCGTGGAGGACGGCGTGGCCTTTCCACAGACCGAATTGCTGGATGCGCAAAGCGGTCATGCATTCTTCAGTTCGCAGTCCTTTACGGGTGTTGCGTTGGATGCGGATAGCGGCGCGATCGTCGGACTGTACATTTTGCACCCAAACAACGTTGGTCGCTGCGGACATATCTGCAACGCAAGCTATGCGGTCAAGGGCAGCGCGCGGGCAACACATCGGGGAAAAACTGGTTCTGCACTGCATGAGTAAGGCGAAAGAGCTGGGGTTCGGCATTTTGCAGTTCAATGCGGTGGTGAAAAGCAATACCGCAGCGCTGCATCTGTATCAAAAGCTGGGCTTTCAGCAGTTGGGTGTTATCCCGGGCGGTTTCCGCTTGAAGGATGGCACGTTCGAGGATATCATCCCGCATTATCATTTGCTGTAAGGCACACCATAAAGCACATAGACGGGAAAAAGTGTGTCGAAACATGGCGTTCGGCAAAATATTTCGTCGGTATATTCAGCCCGTTCGCAGGGGAAAATCCTGATAGACGCACATCGGTGCGCAGGACGGGAGGGACTTTTCCATGCAAACCAAAGTAGAGATTTGCGGGGTGAATACATCGGGGCTGCCGACCTTGTCGGCGGCAAAGACGGATGAATTGCTGGTGCGTGCCGGCAAAGGCGACAAGCAGGCGCGGGATGAACTGATCCGCGGCAATCTGCGGCTGGTGCTGTCGGTGATCCAGCGGTTTCAGGGACGCGGCGAATCGCCGGACGATTTGTTTCAGGTGGGCTGTATCGGTTTGATGAAATCCATCGACCACTTTAACACCGAGCTTGGCGTGCGTTTTTCCACCTATGCCGTGCCGATGAACGGAATTTGGGGAAATCTCTCCGCAAAAGAAAAAGAGACTGCATCATATCCCAAGAAAGACAAAGGAGAAACAAATGTTATTCTGTAATATCGATCTTTTAGATGAGAATTTTGCGCTTCAGCGCGGACAATATGTTGGCGTGAAGGATGGCCGCATTGCGTACATAGGAGACGCGGAGCCACAGGAGGATTATGGCGAGCGTTATGACGGCCGCCATCGTCTGTTGCTGCCGGGCTTTTATAATGTGCACAGCCATGCACCGATGACGCTGCTGCGCGGCTACGCGGAAAATCTCCCGCTCCAGCGCTGGCTGAATGAGCGTGTGTTTCCGTTTGAGGACCAGCTGAGTGATGAAGCGGTTTATTACGCGACGCAGCTCGCAATTGCAGAAATGCTGGCAAGCGGTACGGTGTCGTTTTCCGATATGTACTTTTTCATGGACGGCATGACAAAGGCTATTCTGGAGAGCAAGATCAAGTGCAACCTCAGCCGCGGACTGACGGTGTTTGACGATAGTGCCTATGAGCAGACAGCGGCTTATCAGGATAACCTGCGTCTGCTGGGCGAATGGAATGGAGCAGGGAATGGCCGCCTGATCGGCGATCTGTGTATTCACGGCGAATATACCTCGACGCCCAAGGTGGTCGAGGCGGTCGCGGCACAGGCCAAGGAACGCGGTGCGCGCATGCATATCCATTTGTCCGAAACACAGGCCGAACACGAAGAGTGCAAGCAGCGCCACGGCATGACGCCTGCGGCGTACATGCAGGCACGCGGCGTGTTTGATGTGCCGACAACAGCGGCGCACTGCGTCTGGCTGGAAGGGGAGGATTTCGATATTCTCCGTTCGCATGGCGTGACCGTGGCTTGCTGCCCGGCGAGCAACCTGAAATTGGCATCGGGCTATGCGAATATCCCGAAGCTGCTCGATATGGGTATCAATGTTGCGCTGGGCACGGATGGCGCGGCTTCTAACAACAACCTGAACATTTTGCAGGACTTGTATTTGTTCGGCGTGGTCTATAAAGGATATTACCGTGACTCGACGCTCATTACACCGGCGCAGGCGCTGTATGCGGCAACGCGCGCGGGCGCATTGTCGCAGGGCAGAGAGGACAGCGGCCTGCTGCGCGTCGGCTGCCGTGCTGATCTGTGCGTGATCAACACGGACACCCCGCAGTTCACGCCCATGACCGATGCGGCGTGTAATGTGGTTTACGCGGCGCAAGGCGCGGATGTGCGTTTGACCATGGTGGATGGCGAAGTGCTGTACCGTGACGGTGTGTATACCACGATTGACATCGAGCGGGTGAAGGCGGAAACGCAGCGCCACACGGACGAGATCATCCATCGTTTATAAGAGGGGAGAGTTCACATGATTACCAAGAAGCAAGTGAAGGAATCCGCGGCTTATCTGCGCTCGCGGCTTCCTTTTCTGCCGGAGGTTGGCTTGGTGCTGGGTTCCGGGCTGGGCCCGCTGGCGGAGCAACTGCAAGACACGGTCACCATTGCCTATGCGGAAATTCCACACTTTCGGATTTCGACAGCGCCCGACCATGCAGGGCGATTGGTCTGCGGCATGCTCGCAGGCCGGCGTGTCATTTGCATGCAGGGACGACTGCACGGCTATGAAGGCTATGCGCCGGATGAGATTGCGTATCCGGTGTATGTCATGCGCGCGCTGGGCGTGCGGGCGCTCGTTCTGACTAACGCTTCCGGCGGCATCAATACCGGCTTTGAGGTCGGGGATTTTATGCTGATCGAGGATCATATCAATATGATGGGCAAAAGCCCACTGACCGGGGCGAATGACGATCAGCTTGGCACACGTTTTCCGGATATGACCTTTGCATATGCGCCTGTCTTGCGGGAAAAGGCGCAGGTGGCAGCTGATGCGTGTGGTCTGACATTGCGTCGTGGCATTTACTGCGGCGTTAACGGGCCGCAATTTGAGACGCCGGCAGAGATCCGCGCGTTCCGCACACTGGGGGCGGATGCGGTCGGTATGTCTACGGTGTTTGAAGTGATTGCGGCGGCACACTGTGGTTTGCCGGTGGTTGCAGTTTCGATGATTACCAATATGGCGGCTGGAGTGTTGATGCAGCCGCTCTCCGGGGCAGAGGTCAATGAGATCGCCGCACGGCGGGGAACGGACTTCCAACGGCTGATTACGGCGCTCGTGGAAAAAATCTGAAAAAAATCGAAAAAGGTGTTGACAGAAAGAGAATACCACGATATAATATAAAAGCTGTCACGGTTGAACAAACAATGACAGCGAATCCGAGGTGTGGCTCAGCTTGGTAGAGCGCTTCGTTCGGGACGAAGAGGCCGCAGGTTCAAATCCTGTCACCTCGACCATCAGAAAAAGGCCGTCGGCAATTGCCGACGGCCTTTTTGCACTTTTTAATCAAAAGTGACGAGTGATATACTTGTTTAAACAGAATTAGTCGGGAAGATTGTTAACATTTTAACTGCTTTTGTGCATTTATCCTGCACAGGAGGACGAAAATGTACAGCGTCCTTGCTGCAAGGACAGGTGTCCTGTGCATTTTGGCTAAAATGACCAAATCAAAAATGCAAAAAAACGGATAAAAAGTGCAAATTCATTAAAACACTTTTCTGGTAGAATAAAAAAGTAGTTTAGAGGATGCATTTTATCATTCCCAGATAAAATGTTTCCGCTTTGTGAAAGAGAGGGGAATTAGTCAACACGGCCAATGCAAATACTGGAGAAAGGGGAAAGATTATGCCAGATATTGTATTAACGAGAATCGACAACCGTCTGATCCATGGACAGGTCGCAACCCAGTGGTGCGGCGTTGTCGGGGCCAATCTGCTGCTTGTTGCAAACGATGCTGTATCGACTGATGAATTCCGTCAGGGTTTGATGAACATGGCTGCGCCGTCTTATGCGCAGACCCGTTTCTTCTCGATTGAGAAGACCATCAACATCATCGGTAAGGCTTCGCCGAACCAGCATATCGCAATCATTTGCGAAACGCCGCAGGACGTCCTGAAATTGGTGGAAGGCGGCGTGCCGATCAAAAAGGTGAACATTGGAAACATGCATATGGCGGATGGGAAGCGCCAGGTTGCAACTTCCGTCGCAGTAAACGACGATGATGTAGCATGCTTTAGAAAGCTGCAGGAGCTGGGTGTGGAGCTCGAAATCAAGAGGGTTCCGGATACGCCCGCGGAGAATATCGAAAAATTGTTCAAGTGATATTTACCCGAAAGCACCTGGAAAGGAGTAAGTAATGGAAATTACCATCATCCAGGCGATCTTGGTCTTTGTAGTAGCCTTTATCATGGGTATTGACCAGTTCAGCTTCCTGGAATCTTTGTATCAGCCGATCGTAACCTGCCCGATCATCGGTGCCATCCTTGGCAACTTTGAGCTTGGCGTAGTTGTCGGCGGTTCTTATCAGCTCATCCAGATCGGCTCGATGCCGATCGGCGGCGCTCAGCCCCCCAATGCGATCCTCGGCGGCATCATGGCTACCGTATTCGCAGTCTCGCTCGGCATGGAAGCTACGCCTGAAGGCGTTGGCGCTGCGCTGGGTCTGGCAATTCCGTTCGCGGTATTCGGCCAGTACGCTGTTACCCTGACCTTCACCATCATGTCCGGTATGATGGCCAAGGCTGACAAGTGCGCGGAGAACGCGGACGTCAAGGGTATTCGTAACATCAACTTCATGGAAATGGCGATCCTCGGTGCGCTGTTTGGCCTGCTGGCTGTTGCCGGTCTGTACGGCGGCTCCGCTCTTGGCCAGACGCTGCAGGACCTGTCCTTCCAGTTCTCTTGGGTCATGGCAGGCCTCGACGCTGCTGGCGGCGCGATGAAGTTTGTCGGCTTCGCAATTCTGATGAAGGTTATGATGTCCAACGAGATGTGGGGCTTCCTGCTGGCAGGCTTTGCTATGGCTCTGCTGTGCGCTGCTAACGCCTCCACCTCTGGCGCAACCCTCATTCTGTGCGCATTCGTAGGCGCTGCAATCGCGATCTATGACTTCTCGATCAACACGAAGATCAAGGCGAACGCTGGCGCTGGCAACATGGGAGGTGACTCGGATGGCATATAATATTCCCGAGAAATATCAGGATCTGACGCCGGCCCCGACGCTGGACAAAAAGACCCTGAATAAGATGGTTTGGCTGTCCTGCTTCCTGCAGGCATCCTTCAACTACGAGAGAATGCAGGCTTGCGGCTGGCTGTGGGGCATGCTCCCCGGCCTTCAGAAGATCCACACCAACAAGGAAGACCTCAAGGCTTCCATGGCACATAACCTGGACTTCCTGAATACTCACCCGTTCCTCGTAACGTTCGTTATGGGCATTGTGCTTTCGCTCGAGCAGAACAAGGCTGATACCCAGACGATCCGCTCTGTACGTATTTCTGCTGCCGGCCCGCTCGGTGGTATCGGTGACGCACTGTTCTGGCTGACGCTGGTTCCGATCACCGCAGGCCTGACCGCGAATATCGCCCTGCAGGGCAATATCCTCGGCGCAATCCTGTTCCTGATTATCTTTAATGCAGTGCAGTTTGCCGTTCGTTTTGGCCTGATGTACTGGTCTTACGGCTTGGGCACCAAGGCAGTTACCATGCTGACTTCGAGCGCAAAGGAGTTCACCCGTGCGGCGAGCATCCTCGGCGTATTCGTAGTCGGCGGCCTGATCGCAAACTACGGCGGCACCACCGTTCGTATGATCGTTGGCGATACCCAGATCAACATCCAGTCCCTGCTTGACGGCATTCTGCCCAAGCTGATCCCGCTGCTGATCACCCTCGCTCTGTATGCCCTCATCAAGAAGGGCTGGACGCCGGTTAAGTGCATCCTGCTCATTCTGGTTTGCGGTATCGTGGGCTGTGCGTTCGGCATCTGGACCGGTAACTCGCAGGCGATGGACGCTGACGGCAACACCATCCCCGGCGGCTACAATCCGCTGGTCGAGTGGTATGACTATCCGGAACCCGCTCCGGCTGAAAAGACCGGTCAGCAGGCTTGGGATGCTCTGAACTCGGTTGTTACCGAGTTGCAGCAGTCCGGTGTAACGGTTACTATGCCGGAATAAAATAGAACAGTTTGTCGGAGTACGTGCTCCGGCAAGGTAAAATGATAGGGGGAGATGGCGATTGGGATCATTTCCCCCTATTGATTGAAATGCAAGAAATCAGGTGTTTGTGTGAGTGCAATTACGGCGTCGGTCATATTTCTTCTGTTTGCCTGTTATGTAGGCGTTCAGGTGATGAAAAATTTTCAGCTTCGGCAGCTGAACGGCAGCCTTGGACGCAAGGACTATGAAACAGTGGAGAAATTGGCGGATATGCCGATGTTCCGCAGGCTGCTTGGAGAATATACGTGTGATCTGTATAAGCTGCGCGCTTTATATCTGGCGCAGGATATCGCGCGGTTTGAGGACATGCTGCATCATATGATTGCGGCAACGTATAAGAATCCGGCAGATAAGAAAAGCTTTCTGGAGCAGTATTTCCACACGTTTCTGCTGAAAGAAAATAAAAAGTATGTGGATTGGCTTTTGGAGGCAATTCGGCAGACTGGGGACGAGAAGCTCATACGATACACAGAACAGGCGTATGAAGTCGTAATCAATCAGCGCAACGATCTGATCGAAACCATGGATGCACAGATTGATGCAAAACAGTATTATGGTTTTCGTTTGGGCGTGATCCTCTACATGATTGCTAAGCAGTATGAGCGCCTTGGCGATGAGGAGAACGCAGGAATCAATTATCGAAGTGCAAAGGTTTGTTTTCCGCCGAAGTCTATTTATATCCCTGCGATACGGGAGAGCCTAAAGCGGTTAGGACAGCCGGAGGACATACAGGAAGGAATGCGTGCACAGGCACGCCGCCGCTGAAACAACATGATGGAGATAGGAGAAGAACAATGATCGGATTACTGGTAACTGGACACGCGAATTTTGGTTCCGGACTGACAAGCTCGCTCAATTTGATTGCCGGCGAGCAGGAAAACTACAAATATGTGGATTTCCTGCCGGAGTACAGCTTGGAGGATCTGTCGCGGGAGCTGACCAAGGCGATGGATGAGCTGAAGGATTGCGAAGGCATTTTGGTATTCTCCGATCTGCCGGGTGGCACTCCGTTCAAGACGGCGGTTGAGGTTGGTTTTTCGCGCGGCAATGTAAATGTTATTGCTGGCACGAACCTGCCGATGATGGTGGAGATTGCGATGTCTCGCAAGTTCATTGATGATTTGGAGACACTCACGCAGACTGCACTTGACACCGGTAAAGAGCAGGTTGTTAAGTACGAATTTAAGAAGGTTGAGCAGCAGGAGTCGGACGACGGTATCTAAAAGATACGGTTTGTCAAGACGCTTGCTTTCCCCTTGCACACATAAAAACATTTTTTGGGTCATAAGCTGCCGTGCGCATAAGGGATACGCAGGGCGGGCCCGAAAGGAGAAAAAAGAAAATGAACAAGATTTTTGATGTCACTGCGGATAAGATGAAGGAGACCATGTCTACCTTTACACTCAGCGAGATTTATCAGCAGCCGGCAACATGGAAGAAGACTTGCGCGCAGATCAAGGCGCACAAGGATGAACTCAAGTCGTTTATCGATCAGGTCATCACCTGCGAGGATTTTGATGTGATCCTGACCGGTGCCGGCACCAGCGAATTTGTTGGTAATGCACTGTTCCCGGCGCTGACCAGCAAGCTGAACTATAAGGTCAAGTCCTACGGCACGACCGATATCGTTGCTACGCCGGAGGAATATCTGTCTCGCACCAAGCCCACGCTGCTCATCAGCTTCGGCCGTTCTGGTAACTCTCCGGAGTCTGTTGGCGCGATTGATGCTGCCGAGGCGGTTTGCGACAATATCCATCACTTGTTTGTCACCTGCAACAAGGATGGCGCACTGTCCAAGCGTGCGGCTTCCACCGATAACTGCTACGCAATCAATCTGACCGAGGAGACCCACGACCAGAGCTTTGCGATGACTTCGAGCTTCTCAAACATGTATCTGGCGACGCTGCTGTGCTTCCACCTGGATGATCTGGATGAAACCATCGCCAAGGTGGAGAAGATCATGGACGCTGGCCAGAAGTTCCTGGATAGCAAGTACGGCATTGCGCAGAAGATCGTAGACGAATACGACTTCAACCGTATCGTATATCTGGGCAGCAACTGCCTGAAGGGTTTTGCACAGGAGTCTGCTCTGAAAATGCTGGAGCTGACTGCGGGCCGCGTGGTCACCATGTATGACACGCCCCTCGGCTTCCGTCATGGCCCCAAGTCCATCATTGACGACAACACGATCACGGTGGTTTACCTGAGCGATAACGCTTATACCCGTCAGTACGAGATTGATCTGGTCAAGGAAATGAGCGGCCAGCGCAAGGGCAACAAGATTGTGGCTGTTATGAGCAAGCCGGATGACGCAGTTGCGGCACTGGTGGATTACACCGTGGTTTGCGATTTGGCGGATGCGTATGACAACGCGCTGCTTGGCTTGGATTATATCCTGTTCGCGCAGACGCTGGCTGTGCTCAAGTCTCTGTCGATGGGCATTACTCCGGATAACCCGTGCCCGACCGGCGAGGTAAACCGCGTTGTTAAGGGTGTTACGCTGTATCCGTATACCAGAGCGTAAAAGCAGTCTGTAAAAATAAAACGTATGGTTACAGCATCTGACAGCACCGAAATCGTGCCGAGATGAGGTATATCATGCTTTCGCCCGTGCGGCAAGGGCAAAGAAAACGGGGCGGCCGCAGCCGCCCCGTTTACATTTGTCCGCCGTGTGATACGGGAATGATACCAAATGCGAGGAGTTTAAAAACAATATGAATTGGGAAGTAATCCTGTGGACCTGTGCAACCATTGCCGTGCTGCTGATTGTAGTGGCGCTGGTCGTTTCTGTTATGTCGGCGCGCAATATGCGCAAAAGCCGGGAGCGGATGGCACAACTACAGTCGGATATCAAGGTTGGCGCGTCCATCATGTTTGCGGGCGGCATTTACGGCAAGATTGTAAAGATCAAGGATGACCTGATTGATGTGGAAGTCAGCAAGGGCGTCGTCATCCAGATTTCCCGTTACAGCATTCAGACAGCGGAGTAAAGCAAGGTATGGCGAGGCGGTCAGTTGTTTTCGCTGGCCGCAACTTCCTTTGCGTATTCACTGGGAGAAAGATCAAAGTATTTTTTGAACAGCCGTGAGAAATAGTGGATCGAACTGAAACCGAGCATATCCGCAATTTCGCTGATGGTATGCTGGTTTTCCCGGATTAGTTCTTTGCTTTTTTGTAGCTTGATGTTGAGCAAATAGCTTTTCGGGGAGTTATGAAGATACATTTTGAACAGGGCCTGCAAAGAGGTACGGGACATAAAGAATTTGTGACAGATCTGTTCAATGGTGATCGGTTCCGTCACCTTGGCTTCCATGTATGCGAGAATCTGCTGCAATAGATCGCTTTGGGAGTTCTGATTGAGGCTGAGAAAAGTGTGCTCTTCCTCCAGTTCATTGCAGAGCAGGCACAGACGAGTGATGATTTCCTGCAAATGGCAAAGCATCAGTGTTCGCGCATGGGGCGAGTGCATGGTGCACTCTTCGATGATTTTGTAGAGTGCATCGCGCACACCATTGGTGCAATGAAATACATGGCCAAGCAGAAGCTGCGGCTCGGAAAGCTCCATATCAAAGGATATGGATAAGTAGTTGCAGGCGCTGTCTTTGGTCAGCCGCTTGGCGTGCTCGCTGTCCGGTGCGCATAGGATGAGGTCACCCGCAGACAGAGTACAGACCGAATCAGCAAAGGCAACGGTCAGCGTGCCGTTATGTACGTAAAGCAGCTCGAAATACTCGTGTCCCGCACGGTTGAAACAATAGGCGAGTTCTTCGGTGAAGTAATAGTAGTCCAGAATTTCCAGAACATTGAAATGGACCGGCTTGAGCTGGAAGGTATACGGCTCTGATAAGGTGAGCTTGGTATACCGGTTTTCCGGTGCGAGAAGATAATAGGTCGCTTCATCGGAAACCGGTAAAATATTAAAGCAAACGCCGGGATGAATTTTCAGATAATGGTGAATGGGAAAGGTTTTCAGATCAACAGGATCGGGCTGGGAGGTGACCACAATGGATGCCAGCCCGCTGATCAATTCGATATATACTTCGCAAGGAAAGCAGAAAAGCTGTTCCATTGTTTTGGTATGCGTTAAAAACTGCATACAGGCAAGATGGTGTTCCTCCAAGTCGATCGGTTCATAATAGACCGATCCGAATTCGAGAAAACTGTCATAAAAGGTTTGATTATTCATGGCGAATCCCCTATTGTCTGTTGCTTTGCATATCTTTCAGTAAATACAAATCTAACTTCTATTTTATTATATTTTAAGGGTAATTGCAAGCACACCTGTATAGTAACAATAGAAAACGTCCCTGAAAGATACAGCGGCGTGCGAAAAACACAGGGGTATGATGGGATAGCAGGAGGAGAAAAAATGATTATTCAAAGTAAAAAGGTTTGGTTTGCCGATCAGTTTGTCGCGGCGCAGGTTGAAATGGAAGATGGCAAGATCGTCGGCGTTTACCCATACGGAACCAAATCGGTCGATAAGGATTACGACAGCGAGCGTATCCTGCCGGGCTTTATCGATGTGCATTGCCATGGCGCATATGGTTTTGATACCAATGATGCGGAAGAGGAAGGCCTGCGCTATTGGACGCGCAACATCGTGCAGGAAGGCGTGACCGCATTCTTACCGACCACGATCACCCAGAGCGAGCAGGTGCTGACCGCAGCGCTGAAGAATGTTGCCAAGGTGGTTGCTGACGGCTATGAGGGCGCAGAGATTTTAGGCGCACATTTTGAGGGCCCGTATCTGGATATGGTTTACAAGGGTGCGCAGCCGGAGCAGTATATCGTCAAGCCTACGGTGGAGCAATTCAAGAAGTATCAGGAAGCGGCAAACGGTCTGATTAAGTATATCACCATGGCGACAGAGACTGATGAGGATTTTGCGCTGACCCGTTATTGCAGCGAACATGGTGTGGTCGTCAGCATTGGACATTCTGCTGCAACCTATGAGCAGGCAGTCATGGCGGTTGCCAACGGCGCCCGCACGATGACCCATGTTTACAACGGCATGACGCCGTTTAACCACCGTGCCAACGGTCTGGTCGGCGCGGCTTACCGTATTCGCAGCATGTATGGCGAGGTCATCTGCGACGGCAACCATTCGACACTTGCGGCGCTCAATCAGTTCTTCCATGAAAAAGGCGCGGACCATGCGGTGCTGGTCACCGATGCACTGATGGCGAAGGGCAAGCCGATCGGCTCGAAGTTCCTGTTTGGCGGCAATGAGATCGAGATTTATCCGGACGGCAGTGCACATCTGACTTCGACCGGCGGTTTGGCAGGCTCGACGCTGTGCGTCAACAAGGGCCTGCGCATCCTGATCGAAGAGGCACAGGTGCCGGTCAGCGCGGCAATCAATGCTTGCACCAAGAATCCGGCAGCTTGCCTTGGCATCGAGGATCGCAAGGGCGCAATCAAGGTCGGCTTGGATGCAGATCTGGTTGTGCTTGACCGCGACTATAACGTGCTCCAGACTTATTGCAAGGGAAAAGGAATGTTAGATGAGTAAGAAACAGCAAATCCCCAATACCCAGCTTTCCGGACGAAATATTTATTCGGATAAGAAAAAACGTGTCATTTATTATGATAGTCTGACCAAGCAGGGCTATCTGATCGAGAAGAAGAACGAGGGAAGAATCCTGTTCTTCCAAAATCGTTTGGTTATTATCTTGTTCATTGCGATTTTGTGTGCGGGCACTTTCCTCAACTGGATGCAGGCGACGCTCGCCGGTGTAGCACTGTTTGCAGTGGTGGAAATCTATTACCGCGCGGTGTTCTTCAAAAAGCTGGAAGTTGTTACAGATGTGGACTTCGGGCGCAGGCTGACACCACTTCAGTCTATCGTTGCCAGAAAAAGTCGTGAAAAAGTTCTGGCGCTGATCGTGCTGTGGGCTGTTTTCGCGGTGCTTGTGCTGGTCAACGCCTATATGGAGCAGTATTCTATCGGTCTGATGGTCTTTAGTGTGGGTTTGGCCATCGTGGGTGCGTATTTCTGTGTGCTACATATCATTGCGCTCACCCGGATGAAAGGATAAAGAAAAAACCCATCGCGTATGCGATGGGTTTTTATCCGGAAATCCGAGATCAGGCCTTGCCGGCGGAACCGCAGATTGCGATTTTGCTCTTGACCGTCTCAACAACGTTTGCAATGCCAACCTTGCAGTATTTCTTCGGATCGAACACATTCGGGTCCTTCTGGAGATACTCTTTCACGCCGTCGCTGAACGCGATGCGCAACTCGGTGGCAAAATTGACCTTGCAGATGCCGCGGGTGATGGACTCGCGCACTGCGTCATCCGGCACGCCGGAAGCGCCGTGCAGTACCAGCGGAATGGAAACTACCTCGCGGATTGCGCTCAGGCGCTCAAAATCCAGCTTGGGTGTGCCCTTGTAAAGGCCGTGCGCCGTGCCGATTGCAACGGCAAGCGAATTGACGCCCGTGCGCTCGACAAATTCCTTGGCTTCCTGCGGGTCGGTGAACGGATTGCCGTCGCCGCCCTCGAGATCGTCTTCCTTGCCGCCGACCTTGCCCAGCTCCGCTTCCACGCTGATGCGGGACGGAGCGCAAGCCTCAACCACGCGGCGGGTCAGTGCAATGTTGTCCTCAAAGGCGTCGTGCGAGCCGTCGATCATGATGGATGTGTAGCCCGTGCGCAGCGCCTGCATGGCGAGATCAAAGCTGTCGCCGTGGTCGAGGTGCATCGCAACCGGCACATCGGTGCGTGCAGCCGCCGTTTTGACCATTGCCAGATAGTAGTCCAGACCGGCATATTTGACGGTGGACGGCGTGGTCTGCATGATGACGGGGGAGCGCATCTCTTCCGCTGCACGGATAACGGCCATGACCATTTCCATGTTTTCCACATTGAACGCGCCGACGGCGTAATGGCCCGCCTGTGCGTCCAGCAGCATTTTTTCTGTTGTTACCAAAGGCATAGGAATACCCCTCTTTCTCCTGTTTGCACAGGATGTTTTGATGCCTTTATTGTAACACAGGGGGGCGTGGATGAAAAGCCTTGCAGCACATAAATACGCAGTGCAGGGTCAATCGTATTCCGAAAATAATTTTTTTACAAGTCCGAAACAGCGATGCGGAGGCTTGCGCCGCCGTATTGCGTCCTAAATAAAGAGGAGGAATTATCATGAATTATAATCCGCTGAAAAAGTTGGTAGAACTCCAGAAGCAAGGCAAAAGCGTGGGCATTTATTCGGTATGCAGCGCGAATGGCTATGTTATCGAAGCGGCGCTCAAGCGCGGCCTGTCGGATGGTTCCTGCGTGCTGATCGAGTCCACTGCCAACCAGTGTGATCAGAACGGCGGCTATACCGGCATGAAGCCGATGGATTTCAAGCAGTTTGTACTGGGCCTTGCGGACAAGGTCGGTTTTGATAAGTCCAAGCTGTTTCTCGGTGGCGACCACCTTGGCCCGCTGACCTTTGCGGGCAAGCCGGAAGCGGAAGCGATGGCAGATGCGGAGGAGCTCATCCGTCACTATGTCGGCGCGGGCTTTACCAAAATCCACATCGACACCAGCATGAAGGTGGCAGACGACGACCCGAATACCCGACTGAGCGATGAGACGATCGCCCGTCGCGGCGCGCGTTTGGCGCGCGTGGCAGAAGATACCTACCACAAGCTGCTTGAGAGCGATCCGAACGCCATCGCGCCGGTTTACATTGTCGGCAGCGAGGTGCCGATCCCGGGCGGTCAGGTTGGCGCGGATCAGGGCGTGCAGGTCACCCGCGTAGAGGATTTCAAGAATACGGTTGCGACCTTTGAGAACGCATTCCGCAAGGAAGGGCTGGATGACGCTTGGAACAACGTTATCGCAGTTGTGGTACAGCCGGGCGTGGAAGAAAAGGACAGCGGCTGCACCGAGTATGATCGCGCCAAGGCGGCTGAGTTGATGGCGTCGATCAAGGATTTCCCGAACCTTGTGTTCGAGGGCCACTCGACCGACTATCAGACCAAGATCAAGCTGCGCGAGCTGGTCGAGGACGGCGTTGGTATTCTGAAGGTCGGCCCGGCGCTGACGTTTGCAATGCGCGAAGGCATGTTTGCGCTGGCATACATCGAGCAGGAGCTGCTTTATGGCACGGACA
>ERZ1643246.1024-NODE-1024-length-32201-cov-8.948298_pt1 | contig 32201 bp, 32 predicted proteins | sample MGYA00579265_ERZ1643246 | MGnify/ENA primary metagenome ERZ1643246 (study PRJEB29033, sample SAMEA4952261) | chicken gut metagenome | biome: Broiler Chicken; feature: Gastrointestinal Tract; material: Caecum | place: Ireland | collected 2018 | study: Broiler...
AAAATGATAAATATGCTAGAATATTCTTCGTCTATTAAGGCTCTACCCTATTTAGCATATTGCTTTAGCTGAGGAGCCACTATTTAGTAAACCAATTGTTCCAATCAAACCACTTAAAAAGGCAGTAATAATAAACCTTTTGAGCTTAATTGTCATTGTTTTACCCTTTCTTTTTTGGTTTAAAAATCAAGTTATCCTTGATCTCTCCTTAGGATATTATAAACGGTTTGCTTTGAAATTCCTAGCCTATTAGCAATTTTTGTTTTAGGAATTCCATTTTTTAACATTTCGATTGTTTTGAAATAAATCTCCCGATTCTTTTTCTTAGGGGAATCAGCACTATATTGGATCCTTTTCCCTTTGTATTTACCAGCCAATTTAGCCTGTTCAATCCCCTGACGCTGTCTTTCACGAATCATTTTTCGCTCCTGTTCAGCATCATATTTTTTTATTTCCAAAATCAAATTTGTTAATAATCTTTTTAAATTATGATCCTTAATTCCTTCAAAAGTAGGTAAGTCTAATACATTTAAAAACGCTCCTTTTATTGTTATTTGGTTGATAATCCGAGTAATATCATCGCTATTCCTACCTAACCTATCCAAACTAACTACATACACTTCGTCCTCACTAGTTAACCTTTTCAACAAACGTTTCAGTTGCGGACGTTCCATATCTTTACCCGACAATTTTTCTTTATAAATCAAATCAACTTGTTCTTCTTTTAACCGAACAATTTGTCGTACTAAGTTTTGATCAACGGTTGACACTCGTGCGTATCCTATCTTCATTCCTAATAGTCCTTTTTATATTTTTCGTCTAAATAGGGTAGAGCCTTAATAGACGAAGAATATTCTAGCATATTTATCATTTTTCAGTTAAGTAAATGCTTAGTATTTATGAAGTTTAATTTATTAAAAAAGCTGCAGTTAGTTTTTTTACTAACTGCAGCTTTTTAGATTCTAGTCAGAAGATTACCCTTTAGGATTTGTTATTCAGCAATTTGTTGTTGGGATTGTTGCCACCAATCATTTTGCTCTTCCTGTTGTTCTTGCTGGGCAAAGTTACTTGAAGACCGTGAGCTTGATGATGACGATGAACTGCTGCTTGAACTTGATAAATGCCGACTGCGATCATTTGTTGCCGGAGCATGGTCATCGTTGATCAACTTATCTAAGATCACGCATGGCAATCCGTGATTGTTGGTTTCCAATGATTGGCGTAACTTAGCGATCACTGCGTCTGATTGACCATATAAATTATTCTTTGAAATTTCATGGGCAATCATTCCGGTTACTTCAGGAGCCGCGAAAGAAGTTCCGATTCCAAAGTTATATTGGGTTCCATGACCGCCATATGTTAATAACCAATCTGTTGGAATAAAGGCTTGATTTGGATTATGGATTCCTGTTCGGTTGGAATCGCCGCCGGGTGCATATACCGAATCTTTTGAGTAGCATGAATATTCAGCCCGTTCACCTTGATTACCAGTGGCAGCTACTTGGATAATTCCCGGAACGCTTGCTGGTAAACTGACTCCTTGGCCGACGGCATGTAATTTTGAATTATTTTTATTAATGTAATCCGTCATTGCTTGCGGATTGTTTAAATTAATACTTTCATTTCCCGCAGCGACTACGACGGTACTCCCATGTTGCTTAGCATATTGAACGGCCCGGGTCCATGCTTGGTATTCAGGCATATCGTTATTGGCCCGGCCATTCATGTAACCGCCTGTTAAAAGACCGTAGCGGCCTAAACTTAAATTGATTACATCGTCACCATTATTAACAGCTTTGATTAGTGCTTTTAAGACCCATGAGGAGTTGCAGCCTTTCTGGGAGAAGACCCGGTATTCGTCAATTGTTGCATTGGAGTTCACGCCGACCATCTTATCGGTCCCGGCGATCAAACTAGTAACAGATGTTCCATGACCGATTCGATCATTGGTATCACTCGGATTACCGGATTCATCATAATCTTGATAATTGAATCCGCCGCGCGGAACGAAATTTTCGGCATATCTGATTCGGGAACCTAACTGATGACGGTATTCATCAGTAATGCCACTGTCAATGATTCCAATTTTGACATGGGATTGAGTATCATTGACATAATTATCAGGATTTTGGGTCATCATGTGCATGTTCCATTGCCGGTTCCAGAAATACTTATTTACTGGACTGTTAAAGGTTGATCGCGATGGAATGGCCGTCGGGGTATACGAGTTGTTTACTTGATTATCAGGCGTTTGCACATCAGCATGGGTATCTTTTTCAATTTTCTTTTCTTGATGTTGATTTGTCCGATCAGTTTCGATCCAGCCAATTTCAGGAACAACGGATTTAACCTTGATTCCTTGGTTTTCAATGTATTTCACCGTGTCGTCGACCGTTTGTTTTTGATTATTTTTCGTCAAAACAAAACTGGTCGTTGTATTCGGAATGACCGATTCTTTCTTTTCAATTGGCATTTGCGAATTTGGTGAAAGGTGTCCGCTGTGAGCATCAGCCGCTGAAACTGGAGCGGTCATCAATAACGATGAGCAAATAAGTGATGTTGAGAATAAGTTAAACAGTTTGATTTTTTTCATAGTTAACCCCTCTTTCATGAATTTAATTGGTTAAGAGAGAATAAAAAATAATATCCTGAATTCCTTTCCTTTTATAAATTTCTCCCTTAACATTAAATTAGCTAATTTATTGATAAAAAAAGTAAGTATGTTCACAAAAGTGAACAAATTAACACTTATGTGTGCATAGAGGGAGTTGTATTTATGGAAGAGAATTATGGGAAGATAATTTCTAATATTAGAACGGCTAAAGGAGTTCCTGTTAGAGAATTGACATCTGGAGTTTGCGGTAGAACTGCATATTCAAATTTTGTGATGAACCGAACCAGAACTTCAATAAATAATTTTGAAGAGTTTTTAAACAGGCTTCATGTAAGTTTTGCGGAATTCAAATACATTGCGAATGGGTTTGAAACAGATTATGAGCAGCAATATGTAGTTGATTTACAAAAAGCAATTGCTCGCAGAGATGTTCAAAAAATAGAAAAGCTTTTAAAAAAAGTAATTAATTATTGTCATATTTACAACGATGAAAAATATAAGCATTTAGCTTGTATAACAAAATTAACTATAAATAAATTAAAGGGAAATCAATTAAACGAAAGCGCTAAAAACATTATCACTAATTATTTAATTAAGTGCGAAACATGGACTCACTATGAGTTGATGATGTTTAACAATGCGATGTTTGCTTTTTCACTTGATCAAATTCGTGCATTTCGAGAAAAGGTAGTCCATAATCTTGAAAAATATCAAAATTTGAGGGTTTATGGCAGTGAAAGTTTTCGAGTGTTGATCAATATGTTGATGGTTTTTATTGAAAGTCATAGTTATCATGATATTCAAATTACAATGGGCTTGATCAATAATTACAGTCTAAATGAAGATATGCTATTTGAAGAAACTCTCCGTCTTTATTTTTCTGGAATATTAAAACTAATTAATCGTGAATGTAATGATGGAATGAAAAATATTAATCAAGCATTGAGTATCTTGAATACATTGCATGCTCAAAGTTATAGTGAAAACTTAAAAAAATACCTAAATCAGATTGCTATGAGATATGGAATAAATATTGAGTATAATAACTAAGAGTATAATATGAACAGATGAAAAAGAAGAAAGTCTTAATGGCTTTCTTCATTTTTTCGATATTTTTCGAGTTTGTGAGCTTTAACATAGCCGGAAAATTGCTTTAAAAAATCTTCCGTTTCGGCAACTGACAAGTTATCAATTTCAAAATACTTTTCAAGCAAAGCTCCTTTTTGAATCAATCTACGTGTTCGTGCTTTCCGTTCTTTTGAGCGTTGCAGATATGTCTGTTGTTTAATAATCCGTTCCTCATGATTGATTTTTTCTTGGAGTTTTTGTTTTTGTTGATTTAAACGTTGGACATAACTACTCATGGCGTTCACTTGCTTGATAGAGATGAGCTAATTGATTAATTAAATGGTTAATCATGTCCTTATCTAGATCAGCATAGTCTAAGTTCAGTTTAGCAATCAATTTATGTCCTAAGTTCTTATCAATTTTAATTTTAGCTTCCTTAATTTGAGCATTTAATTTTTTAAGCTGAGCTTCTTGTCTAGCAAGTTTATTATTATTCATTTTGCATACTTCTTTCTAAAAGTTATTGATTACAAGGTAAGGGTATCATAGCTGACAAAGGAAATAAATTAGCGAAACAAATAAATCTAAATTAATTTGAACTGTATGGATAAAAACGTTATTATCCAAATAATAAATGGTTAAGAAATAGAGAAATGAATACTAGATAATTAAAAAAATCAGTAAACGAGCAAAGCGAGGTTTATTGCGCACTTACACGTCAAATTAAAATTGACGTAAATAAGTGCTTAAAAAGTGTGAGAGAATTCGCTACGCTCAAACAAAGGAGAAGATTTTAATGGCAATTTTCCATATGTCGTTTAACAATATTTCAAATGGAAAAGGGAGAGGAGCAATTGCGAGTGCTAGTTATCGGAGTGGAGAACAGTTATATGATGAAAAAGAAGGACGAAGTTATTTTTATGAACGAAGTATAAAACCAGAAACATATATTTTAAAACCAGACTATGCACCAGAATGGTGTTTAGATCGAGAAAGGTTATGGAATGAAGTTGAAAAAAAGGAAAATAAAATTAATTCAAGGTATGCTAAAGAATTTAATGTCGCATTGCCGATTGAATTAAATGAAGAAGAGCAAAAAGAGCTGTTATTAAATTATGTTCAACAAAATTTTGTAGATGACGGAATGGTAGCGGATATTGCGATTCATCGCGATCATGATCAAAATCCGCACGCACATGTAATGTTGACTAATCGACCATTTAATCAGGACGGAACATGGGGACAAAAGAGTAAACATGAGTATATCTTAGATAGAAAAGGAAATAAAACATATACCACAAATGGCAATGTTAGAAATCGAAAAATCTGGTTAGTTGATTGGGATAAAAGAGAAAAGATGGAAGAGTGGCGGAGTAACTGGGCGAAAGCGGTTAATGAACAACTAGAAAAGAAAGGGTTAAGTGAACGGATTAGTCATAAATCATTTGAAAGACAAGGAATAAATCAAGAGCCAACCATCCATGTGGGCGTTAAAAAGAGTAAACAAAGAATTGCGTATAACAAGGCAATTAAAAGTAAACAAAAGGCCGATCAAAGATTAGAAGAAACTGAGCGAAAGGCAAAAAATAACCGTCATCGGAACAAACTAAATAGTTTTTTATCATATGCAGAAAAACACCAAATTGCAGATCTAAGTAAAACGTTAAAAACGTATGTTGATTTTGAAAATATCAATGATAAACGGCGAATGCTTGAGAATTGGAAAAACAGTGTTTTAGTTAAGAAAATTATGGGAATGGACGTTGTGCGTCAGATGGCCCTAATCAATAAAACGGAATTGAATGTCAATAAGGCCAATGAATTATTGGATAAAGTCGCCAATCGAATGATAAAGAAACTATATCCGCAATTAGAAAAAAGCAACATGAATGAATATGAAAAACGAGAATTAATCGAAGAAACAGTTAAGGACGATCATGTTTATCAGGGAAAAGAATTAGCGGATAAAATGGAAGATATTCGTGAATATCTGTTGGATAAACGGGTAACAACTTTTATAAGACGGCCGATGGTTAATTTAAGACTGTTAGGAAAATGGAATGAAAGCAATTATCAAAAGTTGAATGAATTACTAAATGGATATGACGTTACGAGTGATGAGTTAATTAAAGGGGAAAAGACTGACAAATTAAATGGGATGAGAGAAAGCGATAAAAAGAAAGTCGGTCAGTTAGCAAAAAATATCCGAAGTAATGATTATATGGAAGCGATTATTAATACACAGTATAAAGCGGTATTAGGAATGGCATTTCCTAAAATCAATCAAGATCGGTTATCGATCAAAGATAAAGAGAAATTATATATGCACGCAATGTACTATGATCCAGCATTAAAGCCGTATTCGACTACCGAAATAAAAGAAATTGTCCAGCAAGCTAAACCAGAGTTTACGCATGAGGAACATGAGATCGGATTGGAATTTCTAGACGGTAAAAGAAAGATTGATACGATCACAAATAAACATTTGAAATCAGTATTACAACATCAAGGAATGAAGCAAATGTTTATTTATGAATGCCGTGAAGATAAGCAGCTTGATCAAGATAAGGTATCAAAAATCAGAAAGAAGTTTATGGCTAACGAGGACTATCTTGATAAACAAAGAGAAGCAACATTTAACGACTATAAAGCATTAGGATATAACGATTATACGGCAACGGAATATAATCAAACGACTTTTAGTGATCAAATCATTAATGACCTGATGAGAGAAGATTATAGCAAGTATGAACTAGAACATCGGAAAGCGGAAGAAAGAAAACTAGAACGAGAAATGACTCGAAAACAGCGGAAAGGCAAAGGAAAAGGACGACGCAAAGATTCATTTACACCACATTTATGAAAACATGTTGCTAAGCAATATATTAGTTCATATAATGAAGATTGAAAGGTGGTGATGAGATTGGAAGTGAATATGAATGATTGGATTTCATTAGCACAAGCTAGTAAGAATTTAGGATTTAATAGAAATTATATTCAAAGTCGAATTTTAAAATATGATCTTGAATCTGAAATGCTTGATAGGGGAATGCTTTTAGAGCTAGGGAACGCCAAATTCATAAATTCAAAGGGGATTGAATTTGTGAAACAGCACGTAAAAAAACTGGGCGTCCACGTAAACAGGAGAAGTGATTACGTGGACATGTACTTAAAGATCGCCCCTTTAAGCACAATTGTCCCAGCAGTTAATATTGTATACTAAATCAAAATATTTTTTTAAAGAGGAGATAATATTCTATGCGTGCAGAGAAGTATGAGGGAATTGATAAAGTACTTGTAATTGATGATCGCGGGGAAAAGGCAGTGATTTCCAAAGGGGAAGATTTGGAAGATAAAACGCAATTAGCTAATCAACTACAAGCAAGGGGAAAGAGCGTTAATCAAGCAAGAGAAGAATTGATTACGAAAAGTTTAACTAATAAGTTGAAGTTTGCACCAGCAAGACTGAAAGAATATTTTGCAGAACGCAATCAATCTGATGAGGTTGAAAAGATTGATAAGCTAACATCAACTGTACCAAGTCAGAACTTTAAAAAGATCTCAAACGAAGTTGAATTCTTTGGACAGAGCTTTTTAGAAGGCTTTTTGGATTTTTATGGGATTGAATTAGACAATGCCGTAAAAGATTACGAACGAAGGTTACATATCATTGAGCAAGTGGATTTGAATAATCATCATAAAGCATATTATTTAGGAACAGTCATTGATAATGACTTGAAACTTGCGAATGAAAAAGAGCCATTAGCTTCAAGAGAAGAAGCTGAAGAGGTGTTGCAGAAATTCAGTAAATCTGAAGCAGAACGAGACTTATCAGCGACTTTGCAAAGGAGAGAAGAAAAAGACGATGAAAATGAATGAGGCCAAATCCAAGATTGGTAGAATGAAAAGCAAACTAGCTTTAGCTGGAACAACGGCAATGATGACATTATTAAGTGCTAGTCCAGTATTAGCGGACGCGAGTGCAGGTCAAGTACAAAGTAAGATTACAAATGTTGCACATGTTGTTCAGGGAGTATTGACTGGTTTGATTGTCGTTGTTGGAATTTGTGTAGCTTTATTTATTATTTTAAAGCGTATGCCAGACGCTGACGATCCACGTGAAAAGAGTGAAGTTTATCATGCAGTTGGGCGTGTGGCAGGATTAGTTGCTTTAGGAGCAGCGATTGTGTGGTTGCTTCCATGGGTATACAGCTTATTCCAATAAAAAAGGAGAGTTTACATGAAGAAAGGGAAAGAATTTGTCTTTCCTGAAAATGTGAATAAGGATTTTGGCGTGTGGCATGGATTTACGTTGAAAGATATTGGGGTCATGCTAGGCGTCTTAGCAATCGGGCTATTGTTATTTTTAATTCCACCATACAATCTGATTTTGGTGATTATCAAAATAGTAATAGTTGCAGTAGCCATGACAATCGTCATGGCTATTTTATCAATCAAGCCGATCAAATCACGGAAAAACATTAAGATGAGTGATCTTCACAAAATCAGGAAAGCATATCGAAAAAGTCAGAAATTGTACTATATCGCACCAAAGAAAAAAAGAGATGATTTAGATGAAAAATAAAGGGAAAGAAAATAAAAAGTTTGAGTGGACTTATCGGCCACCGAAAGTTGATAACGGGAAACAGACATTTGATCAAATGAGCTTGGTACAAGGAATCTATGAAGATTACTTTGTATTAAAAACGGGGAGATTAACGGGAGCGATAGCAGTCAGTGGTGTTAATTTAGATCTATTAAGTAGCCAAGAACAGGGCGACTTATTTGATGACTATAATGCCTTTTTGATTAGTACATTTGGGGAAGAACATGAGAGCTTAGAGTTTAGAGAAACAACAGTTCCGGTCAATATGGAAGAGTATATCAAGCATTTAAAAAAGATTTATTTAAAACTTCAAGAAGAAACACCAGAACAGATTTTTAAAATCAACTTAGTCGCAAGTTATATAGATCACTTCTCAAAAATCCAACGAGAAAGCGAAATGACAACCAAAGAACGCATGATTATTGCAAGTGAATCAATTAAAAGTAAAAGATTTGAAGATCTACAAGCTAGTAGTCAACGGTTGAAAGAAAAGTTAAACCAGATCATGAAAGATCTTAGCAACTCATTAAGTGATTATGATGTACAAATGCGAATCGTTACCGGAAACGAATATAAACACAATTTGAAGAATTTAATCAACTTTGAAAAGAATGATTATTAATTACGGAGGGGAAGCTAATGAGTTTAGAAGATAGAGTAATTGATTTTTTTATGGGGAAGAAAAGCGAAGAACCTGTATCAGAAAAGAAAAGTAAAGATATCGATTTTGTTAAAGCGTTGAATCAAGATGATTTGCATGCAATTTTCCCATTTGCGTGGGAACAGTATCCAACTAAAGTTCAGACTGGAGAAAATTATGTACGAGTTTTAGCGGTGGCTGATTATCCGAAACGAGTTTATGGGAACTGGTTATCAGAATTACGGCGAAAAAAAGGCGTTATCGACATCGTACAGTATGTCGATAGCGCCAATAATCAATCAATGATTGATTATTATCGCAAAACTATCCAGAACAAAGAGGCTGAAAAGCTTCAAGTTCATGATCCTTACAAGTTAAAGATCTTAGATAGTTATATCAAGTCTGCCAATCAGCAACTGGATAAATACTTGGATAATCAAGCAACCTTTGTTTACCAGCATATGTTAATTTATTTACGAGCGAAAAGCGAAAAAGAGCTTGATGATCTAACGGATAAAGTCAAAAATACGTTGATTAAATTACAAATGAAACCGTTAGTTCCGGTCAAAGCAACGTTTCAAGCGTTCTGGTCGGCAATGCCAATCAATACGAATTTACTAAGTGAGTATACGTATCGTGAAAGCAATACTGATGTAGCCAGTTCAATGTTCCCGTTTGATAATCCTGAAATCTTAGATTTGAAACCACGTAGTGATATTGAAGGAATCAATCAAGATACGGGGAGTTTGATTGCAATTGATAAGTTTGATCGGAATAAAACGTTAAATCAAAACGAAGTAATTATCGGGACGTCTGGAGTGGGCAAGACAACCTATATGATTCAGAAGATTTTACGTTATGCGGTACAAGGCTACAAGATCTATATTATTGATCCAGAAAATGAATATTCAAAGATCGTAGAAAAATTAGGCGGAGCGGTATTGCATTTGTCTTCTAATAGTTCACATAAAATCAATCCGTTACAGATTTTTAGTGAAGAGTTAATTAGTGAAGATGAAAAAGCCGATAGTATGTACAAGTTAGTCAACGAAAAGATCCAACGGCTAAAAGGCTTTTTGGAAACATTGAAACCAGATATTAACCAAGTTGAAAAAGCGATTATGGACGACATTTTCCAACAAGCATATAAAACAAGTGGAATCTTACAATATCGGCACATTGATGAAATCAAAGCGGAACAGTGGCCAACATTGAAGAATGTATATGATGAACTTGAGAAGTTAAAGAGTAGCAATGCAGAACGTTTCGAGCGGGTCAAGGATCTGTATTACATTTTGGGAAGCTATGTAAACGGATCAAATACATTATTTAATGGCATAACAAGTGTTGATTTAAAGAGCAACATCGTTTCTTTTGATCTAAAGCCATTGCAAAGCGAACATGAAGTCCAAGCAGGAGCATATTTAGTGACGTTCCAATTTCTATGGGACGAAATCACAAAGGAAAGAACACAGAGAAAGAAATTATTTGTTGATGAATTTCACTTTTTAACGTTGCATAAACAATCAGCAACATTTTTCCATCAAGCATACAAGCGATTTCGGAAGTACAATGCGGGGGCAATTGCCGGAACGCAACAAATTCAAGACGTTATTGAGGGGCATACAGATAACGGTATGAATATCGGGGAAGCGATTATTGGAAATAGTTTTACCAAAGTGTTTTTTGGCTTAGACGGTAAAGGGGTCGATGAAGTCATTGCCAAATTGCACATGAAATTCAGTGACAAGGAACGGAAGCTGTTAAATCACAGACGACAGGGGCAATGTTTGATGATTTATGGTGGGCAAAGAGCTTTCATGAACGTTGAATTAACTGAAGAAGAGCTAAGGTTGGTTGATCCAGAGGCGTATATGAAGAAGTATGAACGGGAAGATGATGAACAACCGGATTATACGAAACGAATTACATTTACGCCAACGGAATTAGCTGAATTGCGCGATGAGCAATAAGGGAGAGGAAAAGTAATGAAAATGAAGTTATATAATTTCGAATATGGAACATTTCAGCAAAAAGACCGTCAATTAGAACTCAAAATTGATCGAAACCAGTTTAATTATGATGAGCTACGAGAATTAAATGATATTAAGAAGTCAAATCCATTTTTTCTGGGAGTTAGAAAGATCAGTGAAAAAGACGGGCAAGTAACCATTCAATATACAATTCCAAACGAATATCAAAATTTAACCCAAATAAAAAAAGAACCAAAAGCAATCAGAACAGCGATTGCGAAGCAGATTATTCAAGATAATGTTTTAAATAACCTAACACAAGATATTGAGTATGTTTCACTGAACCCAACAAATATCTGGTATTTTCCGATGAAAAATGTGAAATATGCTTATCGAGCGAATAGTTTAATGCCATTAGATCATAAACACACGCATTTAGAAAAATATAAGGCGGTTATCTTATTTTGTTTGACAGGCGCACCGTATGAAAAGCTATTAGATGAGCCTAAAATCGCTAATCAGAAAAATGATGAACTGCTAAATCAAATCATTAGTGCAAAAAGTATTGAACAACTAAGCGACATGATGAAGCAAATCGATAATTATGTTGAATATAGCGAATGGAAAGACATCAAGAAGCAACAAGCAAAGGTTAAGCAGAGGATGTGGCTGTCGATTGGAGCAGTTGCATTAATCGGAATAATTCTAATTGGGTTAGAAAACAAATCATGGAAAAATAAATATCAAGCATTACAAGCAGAAAACGTTAAAGCTGTTAGAGAGGCTAAAGAAAGCACGTATTTAGATAGTGCAATGAAAGATGAAAAATATCATAAAGCCAAGGCATATATGGATCAAATGGGCTATTCCAAAGCCAAACAAGTTCAAACTTTTGAAAAATATGGTGCATACCAACAGGCGTTGAATGTTGAACCAGGGCAATTAGATACGATTGTTAATCGGCTATATCAAAAAAGCGAAGAGAAAAAGGTTTTAAATCTGTCGTTACCAAGTAGTGCAAGTAGCAACGAAAATGAAACATTGAAGTTAGATCAGGCAATTTTGAACTATGATACGACAACATTACAAAATGAACTTTCATTCTGTGAAAATGGCATAATTTTGTTACGCATGGGTGAAGCATATATCGAACATAATGACCTCCAAGACGCTCAAAGTACAGTCGAAAAATTAGAAGAAGTTAGTGTCATGAAAGGCAAGTATTTAAATGCTCAAATTAATTTGGCACAGGCAAACCAAAGCGTGGCAAATGCTAAGCAAGATTTAGCTAATGCAAATAAATTAGCTGACAATGACAACACCAAGAAAGGAAAAGTTGAATCGGCTAAATCAGAGTTAGCAACGGCACGGAATAAGCAAAGAAAATATCAGAAAGAAGTCAAGAAACTCAAAAGAGAAGTGAATGAATAATGGGAGGAAGAAGGAAATATCATTGGCTGATCTGGCTAGCAGTGGGTTTGCCAATTTTAATCATCATTCTGGTGGTAGGAACGTTAGCCGGTTCACAAAGTAGCTGCGACGATAGTTCAAGCAATACTAAAAGCGAAACGAACATGGATAGTAAAGATATGACAACGAATGCGAAAAATATCTATCAGCATTGGCAGAAAGAGTATCATGCTACACCACAAGGAGCAGCTGGAGTATTAGGAGCGTTGCAGTTGGAAAGTCGCTTAGATCCAAAATCAGTTAATTCAAGTTCAGGTGCAACAGGACTTTGCCAGTGGCTAGGTAATCGATGGGTTGCTTTAGATCAGTTGGCTAAAAGTGAGGGGAAAGATCCAACTAACTTAGGAGCACAGTTAGACTATTTAGATCAAGAATTACATGGATCATATGAGCAATATCAAAGTATTTTAAGATTGAATAACGTTCATGAAGCAACGAAGCAATGGACGTTAGGATTTGAAGGCTTAAAAGATAATCCGGATCAATGGTATCTACAACAGCGTGATAGCTATGCGGATCACTGGTACTCCGTAATTGGAACAAGTGATCCAGCGTCAAAGAACGCAATGGAAAATGCTAGTAATGGCGAAGAAGTAACACTGGGGTGTGATAATGATCCAAGTTTTGACGGTGGAAATGATATTGTAAAAACGGCGGAACATTTTAAAGGGTGGTTTTACTATAACCAAACTCACCCAAGTAAAGACTTAGGCAATCTTAATAATCCCAATAAAAACGGTGGAACAGACTGTTCAGGATTTGTGTGGTTAGTGTTAAACAAAGCTGGTTATAAAGTTCCGCCAGATATGGGTTGGTACACAGCGACCATGGCGAGCGACGCTAATGGAGCGCATAAATGGTTGCAGGCGATTCCCTCAAGTCAGGCTAAAGCAGGCGATATTGTGATCGTTAATCAAGGCAATGGTGGCGGGAGCAATGGACATACGGCAATTCTACTTGAAAACTGGCATGGAAACAGCACGAAAGTGATCGAAGAGGGAGGAAGAACAAACCGTAGCAGTGTGAATGAAGATGAGTTCGGAACTTCATTTACAGATTTATTAAACGGCGGAAATGTTGTTTTTGCTCAACCGATTAAAAAGTAAGGGGTGGATTTTATGAATAAAAAGAGAATCATTGTGATTCTAGGTGTAATTTGTGGGCTATCAATTATTTTGAATATCGTGCAGTCCTATGGGAAACATCAAATAAAACAGCAATTAGCAACAACGCAAACAGAATTAAAGACAAGCAATAAAAAGATAGCACAGCAGGAAGATCAAATTGACAGTCTAAATGATAAGGTTGAAATTCTAAATCAAAGCCTTAACAACAAAGGTAAAAGTGCTTCAGAAGCGGCATTTAATAATGTTTGTCAGCAGTTTATTAAAGTAATGTTTTCGTTTAATCCGAATAGTTATCAAGAGCGAAAAGCTAAGCTCAAGCCTTTGGTTTCAGATCAGTTGATGAGACAGTATTTTCCAAAAGGACATTATGGCGATGCTAACGGAGTAACTTCAAGGGTAGATCAGGAACAAATTTATGGCCAAGCGCTTCAAGGTGATAACATGAATGGCTTAGCCGTGATCACTTTTGAAAGTAAAAGTGGCGATAACGATTTTCAAAAGCAAACGGTCGTTTATCAATTAACGATGGATACGAAAACGAACAAGTTGATTAAGGTTCAAGATCTAGGCAGTGTAACGACGGGAAGCGATTTAAATGAAAGTTAAGCTTAAAAAAGGAAGTTTGTTTTTTCTAAATGTAATCATGATGATCGTAGTACTGCTTTTAAGCGGGCAATTAATGATCCAACACCAAGAAAAGGAACGTACACCGGTTAAATTAACGGGCACAAAAAATGTAACCTTGTTTTTTTACCGTGATGATTGTCGTGATTGTCAGAAAGTGTTTGATGATGTTTATTGGCAAAAAATAAGCGGTCAGAAATTGATTTTCATTAATATGAATAATCAATCTAACCGCCGATATATTGGAAAATATGACTTGGTAAGCGTTCCAACGTTTATTAAGAATCATCACAGGTATGTTGGAACAAATTTAAGTAAAATCAATCAAGTCATACGGGAGGATAAAAGTTGAAAAAAACACTATTAAAAACAATACCATATCTCATCATATATTTTCTAGGAGTTTATCTGATCGAGATTTTAACAGCTTATTTAATGGCATTGTCGCAATTTAAGACACAAATTGGATTGCATGTAAATGCAGTTTTGATGAACGCAATTCAGCACCCAATAGTTAATATCCAAACATATATGCAACAGCATAATCCGATTATGTTGTTAGGAGCATTAGGATTATTGGTTTATCTGCTTTATTTTGCGATGAAACGTCATAGTAAAAAGCAAGATTGGCAAACCGCAGATGAACAAACACACGGGAGTGCAAGGTGGGGAAGCGAAAAAGAATTAATTAACGACGGACATTATTTCAAATTTAAAGAAAAAGAAGTGCAGACGGAATTTAACGAGAGTTTTGATAATGATGTTCTGAATGAGATCAAGAAATTAAGAGGCGAAAGAGAATGAATGGAACAATTCTAGGCGAAGTCAATCATGATGTAATCTTTCAGAATAATCAAACACGGCCAAACCGTAATGTTTTTGTGGTTGGAGGGCCAGGATCATATAAGACACAAGCGTATGTGATGACTAATGTGTTTAATGAAACAGAAAACAGCATTGTAGTAACTGATCCTAAAGGAGAACTATATGAACACACGGCAGCAATCAAACAAGCGCAAGGGTATGAAGTGCATGTAATTAATTTTGCGAATATGGCGCATAGCGATCGGTATAACCCGTTAGATTATATTCGAAAAGATGTTGACGCCAATGAAGTCGCTACAAAAATTGTTGCAAGTGGAAATAAAGACAGCAAGAAAGATGTTTGGTACTACTCACAAATCGCATTATTAAAAGCGTTGATTTTATACGTATTAAATGAACGTGAACCGGCGTTGCGGAATTTAAAAGGAGTTACTGAATTTTTACAAGCTAACAGCGTAACTAAAGATCAAGATGGCGTGAGTGAACTAGATCAGAAGTTTGATGAGTTAGAAGTTAGTCATCCAGCTCGAAAAGCATATGAATTAGGGTTTAAGAAGTCAAAGGGCGAAATGCAAAGCTCAATTATCATGAGTTTGCTGACAACAATCGCAAACTTTGTTGATGAAGAAGTGGCCGAGTTTACGAGTTTTTCTGATTTTGATTTAAAGGATATTGGAAGTCGAAAAGTCATACTATATGTGATTATTCCCGTTATGGATACGACATTTGAAAACCTAACGAATTTATTTTTCACTCAAATGTTTAGTGAGTTATATAAATTGGCTAGCGATCATCATGCACATTTACCAAATGAAGTTGACTTTTTATTAGATGAATTTGTTAATCTGGGAAAATTTCCCAAGTATGAAGAGTTTCTCGCAACGTGTCGGGGATATGGCATTGGAGTATCAACGATTTGTCAAAGTTTAACACAAATGCAAGCGTTATATGGAAAAGATAAGGCGGAAAGTATTTTAGGAAACAATGCCGTTAAGATCTGTATGAACGCTACGAATGAGGTAACCGCTAAGTATTTTAGTGATTTATTAGGACAAGCAACGGTAAAAGTCCGGTCTGGAAGTCAAAGTACCAGTCATGGTCGAGAAAGCAATAACTCATCAAAAAGTGATAGCTATAACTATACAAGTCGAAAGCTAATGACGCCTGATGAAATCATGCAAATGAATGAAAATCAGGAAATCTTGATATTTAGTAACGAACGGCCATTAAAAGCTAAAAAGACCTTTCAGTTTAAGTTGTTTCCGGGAGCGGATCATTTAGTGATGTTAAATCAGAATGAATATCAAGGACAGGCAAGTAAAACTCAATTAGCGCAATTTAAACATCAAAACGAAGAATGGAAAAAACGAGAAGCAAAGTTGCGAGCTAAATTACGAGAACAAGAGGTCGAATTAGAAAAGCAGCGACAGATTGAAGCCGAACAAGCGAAGGAAGAAAAGGAAGCAGATCAGGCAGAATTTTATCAGCAAATCTTTGCGAGTTATCAAAAACAAAAGTTAAGAAAGAAGCGGATCAAAGCGGAACATCAAGAGGAAAAGCAAAATAAAGATAAGCCCCAGGATACAGATAATGATTTCACGCTTTGATTTTAGAGGGAGGAAAAGAGCATGGGGAGCATGATTACGAAAGCTATTAATAATTTTTTAATGGGTTGGGCAGAAAAAATACTAGACGGTGCAATCAGTGCTTGTAAGTATCCAGTTGATTTAATATCACACAATATTAAAACAGTTGATGAATGGTATGGCATATTTGCTGGAGTGGCGGTGGCATTAGTAGTAGTCGTTGTTTTAGGACGGATTTTGATGACGATTTTAAAACAAGCTGATGAAAGTACAGACGTAACGTGGGCAAATATTGTTATGGACGCAATTAAATCAGGAGCGTCAATGCCCGTTATGGTATTTCTACAGGGGATTTTACAAGGAAAAGTAATTTATCCGCTACTAAAAACGGTATTTTCGATGAATAGTAAGTTCACAGCCAAACAGGTTGCTTCGCTGAATAAGATTCCAGGAGGATTCACAATTTCAGGACCGTTATGTATTTTGTTAGCAATCTTTTTTGCGGTTGTAATGGTTTTTTTCTTTGTAAAGATGAGTATTTATTACGTAGAAATGATGTGGTTTAACATCACAATTCCAATTGTAGCAGTATCAATCGCAACAGAAACGTTTGATTATGGATCAACATGGTGGAAGAAGCTGATTTACTACAACATTACCGTATTTTTCCAAGTATTAAGTCTAACGTTTATGGTAATGTGCTTCGAAAATATTGGACATGGTTTCTGGTACTTAATGGGAGCAATCGGTTTTGGAGTAACAACAGTTCGCGCGCCATTTGTTATGGATCAATTCTGGTCTTCAACAGGAATTACAAAGGCAGGCACGAGAAATATGATTCGGTCAGGCAGTCGCTTTATTGGAAATAAAATTAGTAGAAACTAACAAAGGGGAAGAAAGAATGTATTACAAAATAATCTTATATGTTGTATTTCCGGTAATTGTATGGGCAATTCCATTAGTAATAACTTTGCAAATTGGAAAAGGAGATCATCGTTTTTATTTTAGGAAATTATTATTTCCCTATTGGTATTTACAGCAAAGGTTATTCGAGAAACTATCGCATAATGTAAGAATTGTTTGTCGCATTTTACAGGGGATTTCACTTTTTATAAATTATTTTATCTGGATGATGATAATCGGAATCTTAACTGCCTTTTCGATTAATCCGGCACATTATGAATCGTTTGGAATGGTGATGATGTGGTATTTGATTTTGGGGACGATACTATATCTATTTCAACCAAAAAAGGGCAAAATTTATGAAACAAAATAAAAAAGGCTTCATGAATTGTGCTCTAAGCAATTTTCTCTAGAAGTTCAGTAAATTATATTGAAAGCTATAAAAAGGCGGTAAATAAGCAGAAATAAAGTTTTAGGAGGAATAGTCATGGAAGATACAGATAAAGAATTATATTTTGTAAGTAAAATCAACGAAAAGGATCAAAGTGTTGAAGTTGAAAGTTTGTTATTTGGAAACGTGTTTGTGATTAAGCACGATCCAGACTTTTATGAATTTGCAAAAGGGACAGTCGACATGGAGAGCGAGGAAGATGAACCATTATTTTTTACAGTTGACTTTGATATAAATGGGAAACCAATGAATTACGGGAAGCATTAAAAGAAAGCAGGGGAAAAATAATGCGTAAACAGAAAATGAATTGGTCAGAACGACAAGCTGAAATCAAGCAATTTACAAAGGAAGCCCTAGAAGAAGTTAGAAAATATGTTGAGAAACCAAAACAAACGCTGGAAATGGCAAATTTTATAGCACAGTTTCCAAATTATTCATTCAAAAATGTAGCATTGATTAAACATCAGTTCAAAGGAGCAACTGCGGTTGCGGGATATAAGGAACTAGCAAAGAAAGGCTTTCCAGTACGGAAAGGGGAACATGGAATCCGTATTTTAGCGCCTGTTCCTTATCAATATATCCTAGATCAAAATGGAAAACGAAAAAGTAAACGCTATTGGAGTAAAGAAGAAAAAGCTAAAATTGATCGTGGCGAAATCAAGGTTAAAGATGATGTGTGGTATCGAAATGTATATGTTTTTGATATATCGCAAACCAACGCTAAACCAGAAGATTTACCAGATATTTTTCCAAACCGGCCGTATAGCTATGACTATACGCAAGTCAGGAATCGTCAGGCTTTATATGACGCATTAGTAGAGTTTTCAAAAAAGAACGGTGTACCAGTTAAAGTTGCAAGTCTTGAAGAGTGGAATAGCCAAAGATTCGGAACAGCAAAGGGAGTATTTAGTCAAAGTCAAAAGGGTAAACAAATTATGTTAAGTCCCCGACTAAATGATGATGAAAAAATTCCAGTATTAATTCACGAAATCACGCATTCAATATTGCATAATGAGCAACAACAAAGAAAACGGGATAAACCGTTAAACACCATTCAAAAAGAATTTCAAGCGGAGCTTTCAAGTTATATTACAGCCAAGCACTATGGAATTGATACGAGGAAACAAGCAATTCCATACATTGATAGTTGGACAAATAATCTGAAAGAGATCTCAAAGGAGGATCAAATTCGCGATATTAATGAAGTTCAGAAAGTCAGTCGCCAAATTACAAATCAAATCGACGCTAAATTGTTTGCACACCAAGAACAAAAGCAAGCTAACTCACAGAAAAAAGAAACGACCGCTAATTATCAAAAATTCAAAGATCAAATTGAAAAGGCAAAAAACGCCGATATTGTTGAAGTGATCGAACGAGCGGGCTTTCATCTAAAAAAAGAAAGTCGTAATCAGTATCGTGGGATTGAACACGATAGCTTAGTGATTGATGTAGCTAAGAATCGATATTACTTTAATTCGCAGAAATTAAAAGGCGATCCGATTAGTTTTGCGCAAAAAGTGGTTGGAATTGATGATTTTAAACAAGCGGTTAATTTTGTAAATGGTTTAGATGTTGACATAAAAGAGGTCAAAACAAAACCGCAAGTCAAGAAGCCGTTTGAGTATCATCCAGAATATGAAGCGCCGACCACAAAACAGGCTAAAGATTATTTAATAAATAAACGTAAGATCGATAAACGAGTAGTTGATATTTTTATCGAAAAAGGATTAATCAGACAAGATAAGCGGAAAAATGTTTTATTTATCTGGGAGGATCAAAAAGGACAGATTAAAGGCTGTTCAGAGCAAGGGACAATTCACACTGACAAGTTAAAACGTGGTTATTGGAAGAAAATCCAGGCAAATTCAACTGAGGGGCAAGGATTCAATTACTTGCAAGGAAATCCTGAAAACCTGAAGTTTTTTGAATCACCAATCGACATGTTGAGTTATATTTCAATTAATCAAGGACAAGGTAAATTAAATAATACGTGGCTGATTTCAATGGATGGCTTGAAAGATGAGGTATTAAATCATTATTTTAAGGAAGCAAATCAGCAATGTGAAATCAAAAGCTTTAATTTATGTGTCGATAACGATCAAGGAGGAGATCGGTTCGCCAAGAAATATACACCGTTTGAATTTCAACAAGGAGAAAAGAAAGTTCCAATCGAACGAGAAAGTCCTGCAAAGCCCTTTGAAATTAAAACTGATAAATGGGATTGGAATAATGAACGTCAATATGAAGTGAAACAGCAACAAGCGAGCAAGCAAACAAGTATTGAAGATGTAGAAAAGAGCTTAGGTAAATTCGTACAAAGTAATCATTTAGAAAAAAATAGTGAACTTTCAGAAAAGAAAAAACGGAAAACGACGGAACAGAACTTAGAGAAATTTATAGAAAGAAATAAGTTAAAAGTTCCTAACGAACAGTCAGAACAACAACTAAATAGATAAAAGAAAAAGAGGCTTGAAAGCCTCTTTTATTATTAAATTGAACCGTATGTTAACTGGTGATATGAAAATCATCTTAGTATGAATCGTGACTATTGATGCTTGACCTTATTTAATATTTTACAAATAGATTTTGACTAAATTACTAAAGTTGATACATTTTAAAGTTTGTTTAAAGTGTAATAAACACTTCTGGCAATATTCCATGCTAATACTGGAGGAACAGCATTACCAATCGCTTTGTAAGCTGATGATGCACTTGCCGTAAAATTATAAGTATCAGGGAACGATTGAAGACGAGCACACTCACGGACACTTAAACGACGCCAACCATTCATATCATTAGGATCATCTAATTTTGTTCTATAATGTGCTTCAATATTTCCATGATGCTCAGCTCTAATTGTTGGTGAAGGACGATTGGCTAATATTCTATTATTTCCTTGCATTTTACGTCCAGGATAAAATTTAGCTTTTGAAATATCCCTAGAAGTATGATTAGGAATAGTTGTTTTATTAACCTTGTTCCATAAATCATCTATTCCATCTTTGGCGGTTAGCCATTTTTGACCTGTAATTTTGCCTGTTTCGTCGTAAGTTGGAAGAGGATAATATTCATCGCTTATATTACCTAAGTCTTTACGAATCCCCATAATGATAACCCTTCTTCTCATTTGAGGTACACCATAATCTGCGGCCAGGAGAACGTGATATTGAACATTATATCCATGAGAATCGAAATCTTTTAAAATAGTATCCAGTGCTGAAACGTTAACGTTTTGTCCATCACGATCTTTACGTGAATTGCGTATACCGTCTACATTTTCAGCAACAAACATTTTAGGCTTGTAATGGTCAATTATGCGAATCATTTGAAGGTAAAGTTGACCTCTAGGATCACTTAATCCTTTTCTTTTTCCCGCATAGCTAAAAGTTTGACAGGGAAAACCTCCTAAGATAACGTCAACGTCTTTATCCTGTGGCATATCTTTATTCACATTAATGTCATTAATATCTTGTCGATTTACTTTCATATCAAAATTATCTTCATACATATCCGCAGCTTGCTTAAAAATATCATTTGCAAATATAATATTAAATGGATTATTGTCGAAATGTTTATCTAAGAAGTCAAAGTTTCCTCTAAAACCTAAATCCATTCCACCACATCCGGAAAAAAGACTTATAACTTTTAGTTTTTTTGCATTAGGTTTAATTTTTACTTTTTCAGCATTAATCATATTAACGTCTTTTATATAATATGTTTTAGACAAAGTAGACACATCCTTTAATTCAATCGTTTAAGGAGAATAATAAGTTGGATAACATTGTTATTAAGGTACTTGAAGAGTTAAAAAGTGAAATAGTATCACGAAAAAATTTGAGCAAAGATTATTTAGCTTCACAAGGTAACAAAAATGGTTTTGAAACGTTAATGAAAAACGAAATAATAGATGAGTTTAATCAAAAAGCACCATTATTATTTAGTGAAAAAGTAGAATTAAAACCTCAATTTGGTCATCATTTTCCTGATATAGATTTAAAAATTGGGGATCGCCTTTTTGGTATTGAATTAAAAAGTCGAAATAATGGATCTTGGAGTACTTTAGGGGGTTCGGTTATTGAAAGCATTTCTAGTGATAGCTATGAGGAAATATATCTCTTATTTGCTTCTTTCAATAAAAAGAAGAACGAAACCTCTTATAGAGTTAGATACATGCCTTATTGGAAAGCTGCAGATGCAATAAAGGTTACTCATAGTCCAAGATTTCAAATTGACTTAGATAACAAGGAATCTGTTTTTAACTCTAATGAAGAATATAAAAAAGTAAGACAAATGAATGACGAGGATACAATTCGGTTTATTCATTCAAAATTAAATGCAGGTTCAAAAAAACTAACATGGTATTCTAATCTGGATAAGTCGATACCTCCTACGGATTATTCCTCTTTAAATCAAGAAAAAAAGAAGGAAATCCAAGCAGAAGCATTAATTTTGTTTCCTATAGACTTATTGAAAACAGATAAGAATGAAAATGCTAAAGCAAATTATCATTACTTACGTGATTATATGTTAACGCAGCATTATATTCTAATAACCCGTGATAATTTTAGTGCAGGCGGCCAATATGAATATAAAGGTGTTAAATTTCCAAAGATAATAAAACAATATCGAGAGTACAAGAACAATATTCTAAAGTTATTAAATGCTAATGATCCCGACTTCGTAGAAATAGCTTATAAAAAATGGAATTAGCCTAAAGATAAATCTAAAACGACATTAGAAAAAGACTTTAAAAATGTTTTGGACGATTGTGGTAAGAAATACCTATCTGATAGGCTATTAAAATCATCGATAAACAAATTATCAGATCTGGTCTTTTCCTAATATGATAGATCTTACCATATAACGAATGGCGCGTCAATTGCCGCGCCAATTTAGATATGTAAAAAAATACTAATGTATATTTGTATACATTAGTATTTTTTTACATATCTAAATTAAAGAGTTAAGGGATACTTTATGTACTATTTTTGTCTATCCCAGTCAGCTTTTAAAAGTTCAGAGATACATGCTTTGAATAAAATAATTTGTTCTTTCTCAAGTGGTTTAGCAAGATCTTTGTTACTAAATTTACTTAGCAAATTTTCTTTTGGCTTATTCTTATCGACTTTTACGTTATACAGCGTTGAAAGCTCGTTATTAAGATTAGCAGATTCTGACTTAGAATCTTTTAAAATGGATTCTAAAGCATTGCGAATGTTAGTATCAATATCATTAATCTCTTCTTTTTCCTTATGAACATTGAAAAAAGCTGTAAAATACAAAACATCGTTATACGTAATTTTCTTTTTTGCCATGAGATTATAGAGCTGGGGACGCCATTGAGCTTCAGAATGAAGTGCGATTTTCCTTTCCATAATTTTATTGTAAAAATATGAGAAAATCATACCTGCTAAAGAAATAACAGACACAATGAATTTAGCCTCGTTTTTAGTATGAATAATACTACAACTCATTGTAGATACGAAGGCTATGAATATAAAAATTGAAATTATTTCATGCTTCTTTATTAAGTTTATTAAATCTTTTGTTATTTCTATAAATTCCTCGTTCCATTTATTTACTATTATCGTTATTAACGCTATTATTCGTGTCAACTTCATTAATATAAATTCCTTTACTTTTTACTCTTAATTAAAACATCACGGTCTTCTAGTGTTTTGACAGCAATTTTATACTTTCGTTTAAAATCATCAGGCAGGGAATTTAAATAATAGTCAAGTGCTATTTCTACAGCCTGTTTTTGCGATTTAGCAAGTCCTAACATGGTTAATGCTTCCAATTTATTTTTAATGTGATTGTTGATTCGAATATTAGCATAGAAGGTAACACGTTCAACAACATTGTTTTTAGGTGTTTGTGGCTTCTTGTTTTCTTGCGGTTGATTTTCTTCCAACTCATTTAATGAGAAAGTATTTTCTGGCTTAATATCGTGTCCACGATCAATTTTCTTAGATTTATTTCGATTAGATCTAACTAAACTACTCATTTTCAATTTCCTCCCAACGTTGAATCATTTCTTTAGTTACTTCTTGATATACCTCTTGTACTTTTTTATCAAAACGGTCTTTAAATGTAACTCCTGTTAAATCATAACGTTTAATACGTTCCATATTTCTAATAGTTATATCAAAGATATTTTCTGTTCCGAAAATTTCATGAGCTGTTTGAAGTGTGCTGTTATCAACCGGCGCACCATTTTTTAATAATACAGGCAAAATACCTAGAACCTCTAAAGTAGGTGCTCCAAATTGATCGATAACCTGCTCTTGAATGTACTTGATAAATGCTTCTGCCCCTTGCAATGATCGTTCTTGCGTTTGAAGAACAATCACACAGTAATCAGAAGTATATAACGCACTATCAGTTAAAAGAGAAATTGTTGGTGGAATATCAATCAAGATAATATCGTATTTCTCTTTAAGATTTGATAAAAGAGAGTCAAAATAATGCACCCTATCCACGTAGTTAGTTTTAACTTGTTCCATATAGCGCGGATAAAGTGAGAAATCAGCAGCCGAAGGTAGTAAATCAAGATTTTCTTTAATTGGAATAATAATTTTTTGCAGATTTTTTTCTTTAATCGCAGCCATTAAAGTTTCCTTGAAAGTTACTAAATCGCCGTCAAGATTTTCTTTTGTCTTTAAATATAAATTTGTTGCGTTGGCTTGCGGATCTAAATCAACTAAAAGTGTTTTGTAACCTTTCTTAGCAAACTCTAAACCGCTTAAAGTACAATTTGATGTTTTACCAGTTCCACCCTTAAAGTTGCCAAATGTAATAGTACGACAAACCATTAAATCTCCTCCTAATGCATGTTCTATATAGTATTTTATTACATGTATACATTATATTAAACAATAACAAAAAATTAGTACATTACTACATCATCACATTATTACAATAGTGCATATATACATTATTACATTAACATTTTATTACATGTATACACGATAGCCATGAACATTGATATATCAATAATTAAACCGTGTAATATAATTAACATTATTACATTTGTTCATTATTACATTGATACATGTATACATTAATACATTTAAACATGTATACAATTAAATTTTGCGTTGAATAGGGGTTGTAAAAGATTGTCGGGGTTGTTACGATAAGAAATGTAAATTAATAGAATATAAAAAAGGGTATAGAAAAAGACCCTAGCTTTCAAATTGAACTACCAATTCAAATTGAAAGGTTCTAATTGATGAACGCTCCATCAATTAAAACAGTTACAATCAACTACCAATTGAATGTAACCTTGCGTCTAGAGTCTTGTTCTTGATACATACTATTATAGTATATATGTTGAGAAGAAGACAAGAGGATAGTTTGAAATATCAAACTAATTTAGCTAGGCCTTAAGTTTTAATTGAAATCATCGGAAATAAATGAATGGGAGACATCAATTAGAAGGTAATTGGTGTCTCTTTTAATTTATCCCGATGAGATGAAACACCGTTAGCAAACATTGAAAGATAGCGGATTTCTAACCGCTAAGACCAAAGATAGAACGTGCCTATCAGTGTTTCTGTTGTTAGCTGGTAGGCAAGGTCAGTGGGTAAAAGTTGCAAGCCCATACGATCAAAGGATCGAAGCCTAAAGCCCTGATAGAAAGAAGAAATCGGAAAGGTAAGGTAAAAAGCAATGGTGGTCAAACTTCGCCACTTAGTTACGACTGGAGCTAAGTACAGCAGTATAACTAAACTTCTTCTGGAAGTTAATCGAGTTAAGAAAGCTGTATGAGTTGCTCGTAAGCGGACGGTGGACTTTAGTAGTACGACAGGGAGCAATACAAAGGAAATGCGAAAGCGTAACACGTAGGGCGTATGAATGCGTGGAAAAAGTATTGTGATTAGTTGAAATGCTAATCAAAGATAATAACAGTGCGTGACACGATAGCCGTACTGCGACGTACAGGTAGTGTAAAGCGTTAATCTTTCCTAGAACTGTTTTAACTAACAGCTTTACGACAGGGAAAGATTACGCTCTTCTCCAAACCCTCAGCTCTATACAAGCAGGTCTACTTTGTTTGTGCAAGTAAATTTGATGTTTTTTTAGAAAAATAGATTAAATAGTTAGTTATTTTAAAACTTTTAGAAAGAAATTCTTAATGAAGAGTAATTTAAAATATTAATTAAATTGTGTTTTTATGGTTGAAGAGATTGGATATTTTGATGATGAATTGCACAAGCTATTGTTGGTTGTAAAAATGTTTGATGAATAATTAAAATATGTTAAAATGATATTGAAAATAAACGAGATTACCGCTAACGTATGGCGGTCTGAATAAAATATACGGTAAAGGTAGTTTATTTTTAGCGTGGGCTAACTGTTGGTGCAGTTAGCTTTTTTATTTGTATTAGGAGTTGGAGATTTTATGCAAGAAGGAAACTTAGTTTTTGTGAATGATGATTTTTTTAATTTAGTTAATGATCCATATTTAAAGATTAATAAAGGAAAGGGACATAGTAGACCGCATTATTTTGCGTTTAAAATGCGTGATTATGATGACATGTATTGGGTTGTTCCAATGACTTCTAGAGTGAGAAAATTTAATAAGATTGTAGAGAATAAAAAGGCTAAAAATAGACCCACGGATATATTTTTAAAAACTACTGTACGGGGAAAAGAACGTTATATGTTATTTGGAGACCATAGAAGATACATAAGTGAATATCATTCTCATAAGCAAGTTGTAAAGATTAATTATAAAGATATTCCTAAAGCTCATAAGGAAGCGGAAAAAGTGATAGGATTACTTAATCGAGGTATAAAGTTTACGCAGACTTCTCCTGACGTTAAACGGATTATAGAAGTTCAAATAGAACATGAGAAAAAATTAAAAGCAGAATCTGAAAATGATGTGATGAAGAACTTACAAGATTTTGTAGAAAAATATCATATTAAAATGCCTAATAATGAACAAAATCAAGGGCGTAAGTTATAGAAAGTAGAGGATAATTTATGATATATAGTGTTGTTGGTAGTATTATTGGTGCTATTGTTAGTGGTCTTTTATCAACATTTATTACTTATCATGGAACAATGAAAGTATTAAAGACAGAGAGTAAAAATAATAAGCGTAATAATTATGTCAATAATGTAATTGCTCATAAAGTTGATAATTTAGATAATTTTAAAATACTTTATAGTAAATTTATGTCAAATTGTAGTAAAGTCAATAATATCATTTTAAATAATGATAGTGACGATTTGAATGAATTGTTAAAAGAAATAGAGATTATTAAATATCAATTACAATTAAATATTGATGATTCTTTTACTGAGTATAAAAAATTTATGACACACATTGAAGATTATGCTAATTATATACAAAAATCAGCGGAAAGAAAAGATATTGTAAGCAATAATAAGGAAGTATTAGTACGAATGGTTTTTACTTATATATTTTTTGAAAATATTTGGATAGAAAGAAATCTTTATGACAGTGAAAATGATATGTCTAAAATATATAGTGAAGCGGAAAAAAGATATAATGAGATTTTTTCAGATAAAGACTAAAAAGAAGAGTTAAATGCTCTTCTTTTTTCAATCATTAATTTGTATCTTTATTATACTCAATTTCTTTTTTTATTCGATAAATAGTATTGCGAGTTATACCGACTTCATGAGCAATTTCTGTAATTGTGATTGGTTCGCCTTTTTCTTTACGTTTTAGCATTTCAACGACGGTGTTATATATTAAACGTTTTTTCGGGTCTTTACTATCTTTTGAGTATTGGATTATGCCTCCCTTGTATATGCCTTTCTCTTTGGCGAGTTTAATACCTTGTCTTTGGCGTTCAAGAATAGTTTTACGTTCCTGTTCAGCAGTGTATTTTTGAATTTCTAGAACTAGATTAGTTAGTAGGTTTTTAAGATTACGGTCTTTAATTCCTTCAAATGAAGGCAGATTTAGAATGTTAATAGTTGCTTTTTTACTTTTGATTTGCTCAAGAATATTAGAAATATCACGGCTATTACGTCCTAGTCTATCCATGCTAATGATGATTACTTCGTCATTTTCACGGATAAAATCGAGCATTTTTTGTAGTTCAGGGCGGTTGGTATCTTTGCCTGAAACTTTTTCTTGAAAGATTTTTTTACAGTCTGCTTTTTTTAATTGTTCTAATTGTCGATTTAAGTTTTGTTCTGTAGTGGAAACCCGAGCATATCCAACTTTCATTTCGTAACTCCTTTAATTTTATAGATTAAACATGTATATTACACACTTATAATTTTAAAAGAAACCTAGTATTTTTACTAGGTTTTTCTTTTATTATTTTTGTTTATTCAGAGTGTACCTTGTTTAAACACTATGTATAAAATAAAAGCCTAACTGGTTAGGCGGCGCAGTTAGGTTTGATGAAGTCACAATTATGATTACATCTCTGTTCGTCATTATTATAGCATGATATAATGATTTTTGGCAACTGCCCCGAAAGGGGGTGAAGTCGCATGCTTACATTTCTGTTCAAAAATATCCTTGCACCATTGCTTGTTGGGTGCTTGGTGGCTATCTTTACACAATGGATTAATAAGCGGTAAAGGTTGCTATCTGTTGCGTTAATAGGTAGAAATCGTTCGATAGAATTAGGCACTCTATCGGGCGTTTTTTAATAATTTAAATTTATAAAATGGAAAAAGAGTTCAATAAAAAAGCCCGTTATACGGGCTTAAGAAAACAATGATTGCTATTGTGTCATTCATTAGAATAACTAAAGTATAACATTCTTAGAATTTATCACAAATAATTATTTATGTTGTATCTTATTTTATTTTTGTAAAGAAGATGAGGATACCTGGCTGCTTGACTGTCGAGAAGAACTATTAATTAAACTTGTTTTTTTACTATTAGTTGAACTATTTTTTTCACTTGAACTATTCTTTAAACTTGAAGAAATAGTGCTACTAGAAGAAATAGATGAACTTGTTGAATGATAGTTTACATTTATTGAATTCACGTGTGTTGAGTCATTGGTTACCGTAACATAGTGATTTTCTAGTTCAGTGTCATTAGGCAAGTCAGTCAATGTGTATGTTCCAAGAGGGATATTAGATAAACTGCATTTACCATCTGATCCAATAGTCATTTTTCCAAAGCATTGTTTACCATTCATAAGACTAATTGTCTTACCTTTCCAAGATGAAGGTAAATTGTTAAATGTTACGTTTAGTGTTCCATTAAGGTTGAGAGCTTTGGTTTGGTCTGGAGTTACTAATGTGAAGTTTGAGTCATAAACCAAACCTGGATTTTTTTGCTGAATTTTTTGAACGATTGCATAGACTTGGCTATACGAAGACTTAGGCATTAAATACCATAAGAAATTAACTACTTTATTTTGATTTTGCTGTACTTCTTGTGAAATTGAAGGACATGGAGCTTTACCAATTTCATTCATGATAGCGGTATAGTCATAACCAGAATCAACAGCCGCTTTAGTAATTAGGTCCCAAAGATTAAGTAATTTACCATCAAGGTCTTTTTCTTTATGTTGTTTAGCAGCATAAAGTTGCTGACGATCCATATTGTACACCTTTGTCCAGCCTTTGTATGTCATTTTTTCGACCATATCTTGAAGTAAAACTAATCCGACATGTTTTCCTCTTCCACCGTTATGTGGCAAAATTTGATCCCAAGACCAATTATTTTTAACTAGAATATCATGAATGCTAGTTTCCATTCTTTCTTTATTGGCACCTCTTCCACCCATATAGTTCCATGAATAAGTATCTGCGCCTTGAGAATTACCATTAAAAAGAACGTGATAATACATATAATTTCCAAGGATATTATTTGAAACTTCGACGGTATATTCGGAGCCTATTTTCATTTCTCTTGTTTGGTATCCATGTCCTGTTTCATGAAATAGTAGCCAATTAGGTTGTAGCCAGGCGGGGTCATTGCAGCTACTTACTTCGGTTTTTGAACTACCATAACTTCCCCCACCTGCCCCTTTAATGTTAACAGTGTAAAAATATTTGCCAGGAACTAGTTTATTATATTCTTCGTTAGCATTGGGTAATAGTCCTGCAATTGTATTATATGTTGGATATAGGACATCATCATAGAAATGAAGAACGTCCATTAAGTTATGACAAATGTACTTTTGTCCTTGAGGTACTGGTTTAGGTTGTCCCTTAGCATTATATCCCAAAGGTGCTTTATCCATATTTTCAACATAACTTTGTGCGTCGGCTGGAAGTAAGATTTGAAATCCATTTCCTTGAACTAAGGCGTAGCTATCTTCTCGTTTCCATTGGTTCATAAAGTTATTTTGATTACTATTAGTATAACTAAATATAGGAAGATCACTATAAGAGCCTTGGATTTTTACATTACATGATATTTTATCAGATGTATTTATTCTCGGAGTGCGAATAAATGGGACCAAGTCAACATCATTGGCTTTATCTTTAATTGGTTTTCCATTTCTATTAGTTTGTGGAACAGGAGATTTAGGTACCTCAATGGTTTCAGTAGAATGTGCCTGTACTTTTTTATTAATTGTTGCAGGTCCATTATTATTGAGTAACTGGATTGTAAATTCAGTATTTGAATTATTTGTAATTGTAAGAACGCTGCCTGGTTTTAAGATATACCCTAAGGGTTGACGATCTTGATAAATTCCCTTGGTACTTTGTCCGGTGGGTTGTGGAGGTAGCGTATATATGCTTTGGGTTTTAGAGATAACGCTTGATGAAACGCTATAACTATTAGGAGCAGCTGCATTAATAGTTTCTGAAAACATTAATGGAAGCATTAAGGCCATTCCAGAAAGAATGATCTTACTTTTTTTACCTTTCATATAACTTAATTCCTTTCCATTTGATTTAAATAGTGAAACATTTTATTACTAAAGGAAAAGTAGTAAGAATAACATATAATCACATCCTTTTCTTTTTTCTCCCTTGACTCTAAGATAAAGAAGATTTTAGTTAAGGGGGATTGATGTTCACTAAAAAGTTAAAATGACCGTTTTTGTGAACAAAAATGAAAAATGGATATAATTAGTGGATTGCTTATAAAAAAGAGATAAGATTACTAGTTAGTAAATCTCATCTCTTTTTAGGACTCCCATATTTAAGGATTTCGGGAAATAGGATTATTTTTTTGACTTTTAAGCCAAATTTTTTTCTTTATTAATCGACAGTCATCTAGTTCTGGAGAAGACCAAGGAAAAAACTTCTTAATGGTTACATCTTTTGAGGAGTAAGTGTTAATTGCTGCAATCGTGTCTAAATCGGCGAAGAAAAAACGGCTAGTGTTACTCGGAATGTCGTATTCTTCAACAAGGACATTTCCTTGATCATTAACCATGACGTACATTAGTAATTAAACCTTTGTTTTAGATAATTTTTAGTATGTTGGGGTAAGTTACTAAAACGAGTCGTTTTTACTAATTTTCCGACATAAACTTCACGCTTCTTATTAGTTCGATCGCATGTAATAAGGGTTAGAGTAGCTTTTTTCGTTGGGGTTAAAGCTGAATAATCCATAGGAGATATAACTTTTTTAGAAGTAATTTTGTAAGTGTAGTTTTGGTTAAAATCAGTAATATTGATTTTACTTCCAAGATGAACATATCGATAAACAGGACTAAACAATGCTTTTTTGCTGTACCGCACATTATGTGCTGCAAGGATATAATTTCCTTTACCCATTTCTTCATTTGGATAAAGTGTTGAAGCACATAGGGCAAATATTGTATTATCAACCCCTTGTGCAATTGGGGTACTCAAATCAATTCTCTCATTGTATATTGCACCAACCACATGAACTTCTGGGTGATAGATTCTTGCTTTCGTAACGTTAAAAAGATTAATCAATTTAACACTGTCCCAATCGTAAGGCACATTATATGATGTTTGCCGTTCAATTGTAGGGTGAAAACTTGTAATCATAAAGTTTGTGATCGGGATACTAAAGATAAATAGAAGTCCAATAACCGCTATTATGCTCCCAAGAATGTATCTTAGACGTTGTTTCATATTGTATTCTCCTTTTACAGTAATTTAAAGAAGATAACGTAGATAATAACGGCAGCAAGAATACAAAAAACGCCAATGATTTTAAGAAATAAACTGGTAGATATTCCCACAGATGGAAGAGTAGCTTTTTCTAAATTAGCATTTATTGTATACTGAAAAAGTTGCTGATAGTTACTAATGGTTTGTACGGAAATCCTTAAATTACTTTTGCTAGTGAATTTTGATTGAATGGTTTGATAAGGCTCTACCCTATTTAGACGAAAAATATAAAAAGGACTATTAGGAATGAAGA
>ERZ1643246.1027-NODE-1027-length-32171-cov-17.150517_pt1 | contig 32171 bp, 36 predicted proteins | sample MGYA00579265_ERZ1643246 | MGnify/ENA primary metagenome ERZ1643246 (study PRJEB29033, sample SAMEA4952261) | chicken gut metagenome | biome: Broiler Chicken; feature: Gastrointestinal Tract; material: Caecum | place: Ireland | collected 2018 | study: Broiler...
ATCCATATAAATGAAAAAGACACCTATAAAAAGCGTCTTTTGTCATCACTCTGAGATTATATTTTTCATATAATCTCTTATCTTTATTCAGGGCGTTCTTTTCGTCCTAGATAGTAATCTAATTCTTCTTTCATTTTATCAGGCATAGCCTCAGTTACAGGAAATGCCACAGAATTTACCATTTTACTAGCAAATAATGAAATAAAATTAATAGTTTTATAATAATTTTCTTGACTTAAGTTATCTAAAATATCCAATTTGGAATGAATTTTAGCCCCTCCTTCGGGAGCTAATCGGGCAAAGGAAATAGCTGTGATGCCATTATCAGCAAATGGTGTAGAATCAGAAGAATAAACACCTTGCCTACTATTAATAGGAAAACCAACCTCATAAGAGATATATTTAATATAATTTTTTAAAGCTACATCACCAGTTACACAGGCTATATCCCTTCCTATTGTTGCCCCAATCATATCTATATTTATACATAGTTTATAATTTTTTAATTCATTTTTGTGCTCTAAAACATAAGCCTTTGAACCTAAAAGCCCCATCTCTTCAGAACCACACCAAATAAATTTTAATGTTCTTTTACTTTTATTCTTTTTGAAATATGCTAAAAGCTGTAATAAGCTTGCTGCCCCAGAAGCATTGTCATAAGCACCATTTGAATATGTTACAGAATCGTAATGAGCAGTAAAGGCAATAACCTCATTGATATACTCATCACCATATATGGTGGCAACAACATTATGTGAATCAGCTTGAAATTCCTCTTCAATGCTAACAACCTTAGCTGTCTTAGGCATCAAGTTAAGTATTTTATCTGCATCCTTCATTCTAATACAGACTGCTGGTATTTTTCCATTTTCATAATGTCTACTACGATACATATAGGGATCTAAGTCCACATTATCATTATCCTCATAAACATTGCCACAACACAAAATTAAGGCTTTAGCCTTTTTCTCAACTAGTTTTTTATACAATTTATAATTTACTAATTTACTATGAATAAGACAAATCTTATCCTCTACATCGTTTATTTGGGCATCTTCAAGGGAATTAACGTAACAAAATGCCCCTTCTAAGCCCTCTAATGGTGTACTGCCTGACATGCCAACAGTTACACATTCAATCTCTAGATTGGGACATGAAAATGTTAATATGGCTTTAATTTGTTTATACCCATCTACCTTAAAGCTTTCTAAAACTACATCAGCTTGTAATTTTTCGCATTCCTCTTTAATTATATTAGCGCATCTAAGTTCTTCCTGTGAACCACCACTACGAACAAAACTTAGTTGTTTTAAAATAGAAAAACTATCATAATTGTCCATAAAATACTCCTTTACTTTTTTACAATTATAGCCTAATTTCCTTCATATTTCAATCTTAATAGCTCACTCTCATCTACATTACGATTACCAATTTTAAGATAACCAAGTCTATATTTAAAGATTCCTCTTTCACTATTACAATACATATGCATTTTACGTTTTTTCAAAATAGGTGGGTCTAAATATCTTCTTAAATAAAAAGCTTGGAGGACTTGATTTATCATTTTAAATTCTTTTATATTAATTACTAAAAGACAAATTAGATTAAAGATTAAAAAACCATCTAAATATTTAACCATAAATAAGGATAAAATTAATAAAGACAGTAAAGATAAAATGCTGCTAATCCATAAAGATATACTATAGGAAAAGATAAATGATAATACTGATTTAATAATCATAAAACCATCTAATGGATAAATGGGCAGTAAATTAATAATTACAATCACATATATATAAGTATGAAAGTCATAGGGTAATATTAATAATGATATTAAATTAAATAAAATACCACCAAAATATATAATTAAATCTTGATAAAATCTACAATTATGATTATCAATATCTAAAAAAAAGCCAAAGGCATATAGTTTTAATAATTTTATATCTATTTTAAATAAAATTATGAAAAATATATGTCCTGCTTCATGAATTAATAAAATTAAAAATAAATACAAAAAATAGCTTTGAAATGGTGATAATAACAAAGTAATTATTAATATATAAAAGCTAATATCGATTTTAAACTTGCTCATAATCAATCACAAGATGAGCACTAATAGTACTTATATTTTTACACTTAACTATATACTTACTAGCCTTACCTAATACCATTTGACTTTTATAGTATTGGTAAAGTCTATAGCTAGGATCAATATTATATATTGTGTAAATATCATCACTAGCTTGAATCTCAATATAATCCTTTCCAACCTCACTTACAATACCATTTATAGGTAAAATAACCTCATTTTTAAGCGGACTTATCGTTATGCTATCTTCGTTGATGATATAATCATAGACATAAATTTTTTCACTAGCTACAGTATTGTCATAGCTATAAATATTGCTAGCAAATCCACTTAAATATTTACAAATATTGATATCATTTGTAAAAAAAGAAATATCAAATAGCTTTATAATTCCAACTAATAAAATGCTAAAGATATATTTTTTCATATAATCACCATTAAATAATATGAAAGAAATTAATAATTTAGAAGATTATTTTTATCAAAAGAAAAATACTTATCATTACAAATTATTAAGTGATCCAAAAGATGAACATTTATATCTATAAGACTATCATAAAGCTTTTTTGTTGCCAAAACATCAGCTTTAGAAGGTCTTATATCACCAGATGGATGATTGTGAATTATAAAAATTCCATAACAATTTGTTAGTAAGGCATATTTAATTATTTCCCTTAAAGGAAGCTCTACAAAACTTGAATTATCATTTTCTATAAAGCGTTTTTTAATTATTTTACATTTACAATCAACATAAATGGTCATTATTTTTTCATTAGATTGAAGTAAAAAATCATTATAAACCTCATTAAATAGCTTTAAATGAGAATCTATAATACTACCATCACTATTTTTTAAGCATCTTCTAGCTAATTCAAAACAACAAATTAATTTTGAGGCCTTAGCCAATTTTATTCCCTTTATAGATGATAGCTGTAAAAGATCCATATTAAATAAATTATTTAATCCATAAGTATCAATTAGATTTTTAGCAAGTGTGATAACTGACTCTCCCTTAATACCACTACCAAGCATTATAGCCAATAGTTCATAATCAGATAAAGCCTTTAAGCCTAATCTTTGTAATTTTTCTCTAGGTCTATCCTCAATGTCCATATCCTTTATCATAGTTTCACCACCTATGATAATAATAGGTAAAAATATTTATTTTTTTAAAAAATTATTAATTTTTTCTCTTACTATTGAAATAAAATGTAAAGACCCCGTAACTAATAAAATTTCATTTTCTTTTAAATCCTGTATTGCTTCTGATAAACACATTTCAATATTATTTATAACCTTAGATGGCTTTGCTGTATATTGTAAAAATTCATTAGGGTTTGAAGCCCTTGTATCAACAATAGTAGTAAAATAGTAAAAATCAGCAATGTTATCTAAGCAGTTTAACATCTTATCATATGCCTTATCGTGTAGGGCTGAAAAAATTACTTTAATTTTTTTATCATCTTTAAGACTATTCATTGTCTCCACTAAAGCCTCAATTCCATCAATGTTATGAGCACCATCTAATATAATCCTAGGATTAGAAGACACTACTTCCATTCTACCTGGCCAAAAAGTTTCTTCTAGGCCACTTTGAATAATATTATCATTAATACTACTATCTATAAATCTGGCAGCTTCTATAGCTAGGCTAGCATTATAAGCTTGATAGATTCCTAAAAGTGATGTAGAGAATTTTTCATTTTTATATTCAAAATGCGTTTTGTTATCAAGATAAATATCACTAACATATTCATCAACAAATATAATTTTAGCATGTTTTTGTAAACAATAATCTTTAAATTGTTGTTTTAATTGAGGCTTAACACAGCATAATGCTGTCATATTTTCTTTAATTATTCCTAATTTTTGATTAGCAATTTCCTCTAAAGTATTACCTAAAACGCTCATATGATCATAACCAATATTAGTTATAATAGCTAGGTTTGTATTTAATATATTTGTAGCATCTAATAACCCACCTAAGCCACATTCTATGATGGCAATATCAATTTGTCTATCAGTAAAATACATTAAAGCCATTAATAGCGTCAATTCAAAAAATGGTATAACATCATTATACTTATGCTTATATTCATTAGAATATGTATATAATAAATTTGCATAATACATTATCTCAGCATCAGAGATATAACGGTCATTTACTTCAATACGCTCATTAAATGATATAACATAGGGAGAGACGAATAAACCTACCCTTTTCATAGTATTTTTTAAGATATTTTTTAAATAACTACATGTTGAACCTTTACCATTTGTTCCTGCAACATGAATTATTTTATAATTTGTTACGATATTAAGTTCCTCAATACATTTTTTGATTCTTGATAAATCTTCTCTTTTAGTAATCTTTTTTTGAGTATATAACCAGTCATAGACCTCTTTTATAGTATTAAACATAATAGACCTCTTTTATTTTTTAATAAATATTTTATATAGTAATAAACAAAAAAATGATGCATGCATCATTTTTTTATTTATTTTCAAGCATTGATAAAGTCTTACATACCTCATCATATTGTTCTTGATATTGACGTTTTTTAGTCATTTCAGCGTCAATTTTACTTTGAGGAGCCTTACTAATAAATGATTGATTTGAAAGCATTTTTTCACTTCTTAATAGCTCGTTAGCTAATTTTTGCTTCTTATCTTGTAATTTTTTTATAGCCTCTTGCATATCTACTAAATCATTAGATGGAATGTAGATAGTAGCATTTGCTAGTACAACAACAACCATATTTTTAGGATCTAAAGGTTTATCTAAAAAGATTAATTCCTTTGGATTTGTAAATTTTTTCAAATATACTACTGTATCTAAAATCATTTGCTTAGTTCTTTCATCCTTAGCTAATATATTAATGTTAATTGGATCCTTAGGAGCCTTATTAGCTTTGCTTCTTTCATTTCTAATTGCAGTAATGATTTCTATCATATCAGTAATAGATTCAACACTTATTGGATCATCAAAGTCCTTATTAACTTGAGGCCATTTAGCAATTGTTATAGAAGCTTTATCATGTGGTAAAGCTTGATAGATTTCCTCAGTTATAAATGGAGCAAATGGGTGAAGCATTTTAACAATTTGCGTTAAAACATAAACTAAAACATTTTTAGTCATTTGTTTATTTTGAATATCATCTGAGTGTAAATCGACCTTAGAAATTTCAATATACCATGATGCGAAATCATCCCAAACAAATGAATAAAGCTCCTTTGCAGCCTCAGCAAATTCATATTTGTCCATATTGTAGTCAACATTTTTAATTACAGAATTTAATCTAGATAGAATATAGCGTGAAGCTAAATTTAATTTATCAGTCTCAATATCAGTTATTTGATAGTCATCATCTAAATTCATAAGAACATATCTAGAAATATTCCATAGCTTATTAAAATAATTCCAAGCAGCCTCAACCTTAGTCTCATCAAATCTTAAATCCAAGCCAGGAGCTGAATTAGTTGTTAAGAAATATCTTAATGAATCAGTACCATATTTAGCAATTACATCAAATGGATCAACACCATTACCAAGAGACTTACTCATTTTACGACCCTCTTTATCACGAATTAATCCATGAATTAATATATCCTTAAATGGAGCCTTATGAGTAAACTCTATTCCTTGAAATAACATTCTTGCAACCCAAAAGAAAATAATATCATAGCCAGTAACTAAAACGTTAGTTGGGTAGTATCTTTGTAATAGCTCTGTATTATCTGGCCATCCCAAGGTAGAAAATGGCCATAATGCAGAGGAAAACCAAGTGTCTAAAACATCCTCATCCTGTACATAGCCTTCACCTGGACATTCTACTTGAACCTTAACATCACCATCTTTATACCAAGCAGGAATTCTATGTCCCCACCATAATTGTCTTGATATACACCAATCTTGAATATTATCTAACCAGTGAACTAAGGTTTGCTTAAATCTTTCGGGTACAAAACGATATTCCTTGTTTTCTAAAACCTGCTTAGCTAAAACATCCATTTTAACAAACCATTGCTTAGATAATCTAGGTTCTACTACAACTCCTGTACGCTCACTATGACCTACGGAATGGATAATGGTTTCTTTTTTAATAAATAAACCCATCTCCTGCAAATCCTCAACCAGCTTTTGGCGACATTCAAAGCGATCCAATCCTTGATACTTATGAGCCATTTCATTCATAGTACAATCATCATTCATACATAGTGGCATCTTTAAGTTATGACGCTTTCCAACCTCAAAATCATTAGGGTCATGAGCAGGTGTAACTTTAACACAGCCTGAACCAAAATTCATATCAACATATTCATCAGCAATAATTGGAATTTCTATAGTTGTTGAAGGAATATAAACCTTTTTCCCTATTATATCTTTATATCTTGGATCATCTGGATGGACCATAATAGCTTGGTCAGCAAACATAGTTTCAGGACGTGTAGTTGCTATAACAACCCCACCATCACCTTCAACAAATGGATATTTAAAATAATAGAATGCACCCTCAACATCCTTATGTTCAACCTCTATATTTGATAAAGCTGTTTTAGCCTGACAATCCCAATTGATTATTCTTTCACCCTGATATAATAAGCCTTTATTATAAAGAGAAATAAATACATGATTTACAGCTTTATTCAAACCCTCATCTAATGTAAAGCGCTCTTTTGTATAATCTAAGGAAAGACCTAAGGCAGCCCATTGATTATGAATAAACTTGGCATATTCAGCCTTCCACTGCCAAGCAACCTCTAAAAACTTTTCTCTACCAATATCATATCTAGAGATACCCTGTTGTTTTAATTTTTCATCTACCTTAGCTTGGGTAGCAATTCCGGCATGATCCATTCCTGGAACCCATAAAGCATCATAGCCTTGCATTCTTTTTCTTCTTATAATTATATCTTGTAATGTTGTGTCCCATGCATGTCCTAAATGAAGCTTTCCAGTTACATTTGGTGGAGGAATAACTATAGTAAACGGCTCTTTGTCTTTATCACCAGCCTCAAAAAAACCACCCTTTAACCAAAAATCATATTTACCAGCTTCAACTTCTTTAAAGTCGTACTTAGGCTTTAATTCCTTATTCATATCTTTTCTTCCTTTCATAATCTTCTTTAGTCATTGAATAAAAATCAGCATCTATAATTCTACCATCATAAAGCTTTTTAAATTTACATAAATGACCATCATATTGAAATCCACATTTTTCAATTACTTTCTTTGAAGCAAAATTATCAGAGTGATGACCAACCTCTAAAACCTCACAATCTGTTTTAGTAAAGACGTAGTCAATTACCAATTTAACTGCTTCAGTCATAATTCCTTTATTCCAATAGGCCTCATCTAAAGAGAAACCCAAGGATTTCACCTTATTATATTTTCTAAGGCCATAGTTATAAATAGACATTGTTCCTATCATTAAATTGCTTTCCTTTAAAGCTATTGCATATACATCATTGGCTAAAACCATAGAAGTGAATACTCTATCACTTACGGCCCGACTAGGCAAAGGCTTCCACCCCGCACTTGGACCAACATTTGGATTTTTACCATAATTATAATAGCTTTCTTCATCCTTAAATGATAAATCTCTAATTACAATACGATTACCAACTAATTTCATAAAAAAAACCCCTAGATAATAATCTAAGGGCGAAAGATCCGTGGTACCACCTTAATTCCATAGTCAAACTATGACACTCAATACTCTGTAACGTAGAAATACGGAATCAACTACTTAATTTCATCAACCCAGCTCCATGACTACCTTCGATAAATTTCAATAGATATTTACACCACCCATATCCTCTCTAAAATTGAAAATTTATATACTCCTTCACTTCATTGCTTTGTAAAATATTTTAGTATTATTTTTAAAAAATGTCAATAACATATTCTAAATTATCTACATGTCATCTAAGTTTTTCAAATATATGTGGGCATGGATTTGATAATACATATAAATATCATCTAAAAAAGCGTCAAAATCACAATCTGAATATTTGGAAATATCTTTTTTGTCAAAATAATATTCCTTCCAAATTTTATATACTTCAATATTATTTTTCTTCAAGCAATTATTGCAATAAAAGCCACCATCTCTTATAGAAAAAAAGGATGGATAAATACTTTTACACCTTAAGCATTCTTTAAAATTTGGTTGAATTCCAAATATATATAGCATTTTAATTAAAAAAATTGCTAAAAGCTTTTTATGATTATCAACATTTAATTGATGAAGAATTTCTATAATAAATTTATATACATGCTCATGATTAGAATCATTCGGAATGCTTTTAACTATTACTAAAAATCTTTTTAAAAATGGATATAAAACAGGATAATTTACTAAATCATAATTAGACTTTTGTAATTGAAATTCTAAAAGTACAGGAAATTTTGTATTAGACCGTAAATAAACTACCTCGTTTAATGTAGTAGTAAATGGTAAAAGTCCTGAAGAAATATCCTTTGCCTTTACTGCCTTAACGCTATCATGGCCAATAGTTGTATATAAATATACAATTTTAGATTTTTCTTTGTAATCTATACAGGATAATACTATACCTTCAATTTCTTTCATTAAAAATTATCCGTACTATAGCCTAAAACCCTTAAGTCATTAGGTCTATCTTTCCAATCCTTTTTAACTTTAACCCATAAGTCTAAATGTATCTTAGTATTTAATAATTTTTTTATATCCATAATAGACTTTTGCTTAATACTTTTTATCATATCACCATTTTTACCAATAATGATCTTTTTTTGTGAATCACGCTCAACATAAATCGTAGCATAAATATCTGTATAATCTTTGTTTTCTTCACATTCCTTCATACTATCTATAACAACGGCAATACTATGAGGTACCTCTTGAGATGTCAAATATAAAATTTTTTCTCTAATTAGCTCACTAACTAAAAATCTTTGAGGGTGATCAGATATCATATCATCTGGATACATTTTGGGTCCAAATGGCAAATAGGATTGGATTGTAGATAACAAAATATCAACATTCTTATTTTCTATTACAGAAATAGGAAATACCCCAGCAAATGGATATAAATCCTTATATAAAGCAATTGTTAAATCGATATCATTAAACTTCGCTAATTGATCGACTTTATTAATTACTAAAAAGACTGGAATTTTAGTATTTTTTAAATTATCTAAAATTATTTGATCTCCCGGCAAAACCTTCTTAACAGGGGTTGTCATAAAAATTACACAATCAACACCCTTAACCGAATCGTATGATGCACTTACCATTCTTCTTTGTAATTCTGAGGCTGGTTTATGAATACCAGGAGTATCCGTAAAGGCTATTTGCATTTGATCAGTCGTAACAATTCCCAAAATCCTATTTCTAGTAGTTTGAGGCTTATCTGACATTATAGCCACCTTTTTACCAACAACTTTATTTAAAAATGTTGACTTACCAACATTTGGTCTTCCTATTATAGCTACAAAGCCAGATTTATAATTATCTATATTCATTTTATATCTCCTTGCTTAAAAGAATAAGGCAATAAATCATTGACCGAAAATTCAATATACTTGCCATCTAAATTTGCTAAATATATTTTACAATCATCTGGAAGCAATTCCTGCATTACCTGTCTACAAGCTCCACATGGTGAAATAGGTTCATCGGTTTGACCAATTATAGCCATAGCCTTAATGTCCTTACAATTATAGCCTTGCGAAATTAAACTAAAAAGTGCACTTCTTTCTGCACAATTTGAAAGGCCATAAGAAGCATTTTCAATATTGCAGCCATGAACATATATGCCATTTTCTAATAATAAAGCACATCCAACCTTAAATTTAGAATATGGAGCATAGGCTTTATTGTAAGCTTTTTTAGCCTCATTAATTAAATTTAAAATATCTATCATTTTGTAATACCTGCTTTTTGAAGAATTTCCTCTTGCTTAGAGAACATTATTTCTTCATCCTCTTTAGTCATATGATCAAAACCGCATAAATGCAAATAACCATGAACTGCTAAAAAGCATACTTCTCTATTTTCACTATGCTGATACTCCTTAGCTTGTTCAAAGGCTTTATCAAGGCAAATAAAAATATCTCCAAGCTCATCAGTTTTAATAATATCCTTATCATCTATTAAAGCAAAGGATATAACATCTGTCACTTTATCTATCTTTCTAAATTCACGATTTAATCTTTGAATTTCTTCCTTCGTAACAAATATAATATTAAACTCCTTATTAGAATTTATATTTTTAAAAATTGAATTAATCATCTTTTCATAAGGTTTAACCTTTAAATTTGTTTCATTAAAAAAATTTACTTTCATAATATCCTCTATTCATTATTCTTTAACAATTTTTCCAATTGCTTTTCTTCTTTGGTAACTAATACATCATATGATACCATATTAGCAATCATTAGCTTTACAATTTTCTCCAAAGTTGAATTTTGAGTATAATCAGCTACACAGGCATAATTTATTCTATTATCCATAACTAATTGTAAAACCTTATCACGATTTCCACTAGGATACAAGGCAATAGCCTTTCCACCCTTTTCTCTTAATAACTTCATACAAGGAATATCAGTTAATCCATCACCTATATAAAGCATATTTCGATAGCTTATTCTTCTATCATCAGTATGTTTATTTAAATTATCATCATCGCGTATATCTAAAACACCCTTTGAAATTCTAAATATAAATTGCGTTTTTAATGTGAAATTTATAGCTGTAGCAGGCCAAATAGCTTGACCACTTTGATCATATAAAAACCTACAGCCATAAATTTTTTTGAAATATTTAGCAATAGGAGTTCCTTCGATAATTTCTGTTATTCCTGATGACACAATGTAGTGTTCAATTTGAACACCTAATTTTTGTCCATATTCATTTATTCTTTCAAACCATGATGCAACACCCTTATATAGTACTATGCCAGAGGCACAGGAGTTTAAATATTTTTCAGTTAAAGCTATATTTTTTTCTTTACAACATTTAATCATCATATACATATATGAAAGAATTTTATCCATTTCATTTTCTGCAGTAAGCTTTGATGTTTGCCCCCAAAACTCACTAGGAGTTAAACCAAGATTTTTTATAAAACTATATTCTTGCATATCTGTTGTACATAAGGTCTTATCAAAGTCATATATTAAAGCTATAATTGTTTTAGCCATTGCCTCATCTCCTATCCTTGGAAAGTTTTTATACAATATTCTCTTTCTAATTTATTCATAACTTGAAAAATATAATTCATATATTCTGCATGTAGGGTTAAATTATAATCATTATCAACAAAAGTAGTTCTATATAATGCTATATCCTCAATAGAAAGCTGATTCCCTTCATCATCCTTAATAAAAATATTATATTTTTGATTAATCTCTTCTAAATTTGAACCTAAATGCTCTGTTATAAACTTAGTTAATGGCTTTAAATCAAAACAAATATTTTCAAATGATTTATAATCACCTAAAGTATTATAAATTTTAAGAAGCTGAGTTTGAACAAAAGTATCCAATTCATCATTAATATTAAAATCATCATGCTTTTGTAACAAATCAATAATTTCTAAAATATAGTTTAAAATAGGAGCTCCACTAACCTGCTTTAAAAAGCTCTTTATCGCATCAGATGCCACCTGTGATATTTCATTTTTTAAAGAATCATATGTAGATTGATCTATTAAATTATTCTTTAGCTGAGTCAAATATTTACCCTCAAGCTCTTTAAAATAATCAAAGGCATATTCTCTATCTATATTAGCGCTACCATAATTATCCATCTTAACAGTAAACCTAATAAAAGATATATAGCCATTATTCTCAACAGAGTACACGTCAGAAACTTCAAATGAGATATTTTCTAAATATGGACACTTAAAAGCCACATCACCAACAGCCTCTTTATCTTGATATATCGTTGCTTTTAACACCAAAAAATCAGGATCATCATCCTCGTATAGGCCAATCTTACCCTTAGAATCCTTATCTAAAGTAATTGTTACATTAGATAATGGCATTTTAGTGTATATAGCTATCATCCATTCATCTTGGTCAAATAAAAATGGTAAGTCGAGCATACGATACTGCATCTTTCCTTCTTCAACATCTTCTAATTCACTACTATGATAATTAGCTCTTTCTTTAATAATTTCTAACGTGATGTCTTCCATATTTAATAACAGTTCAACAGGGAAAATTGTTGCATTATTTTTTGTCGTTACACGTTGCTTAAGTTTCTTTAACTCTTGCTTTTTTTTCATACTTTCATCAATTTTAAATTTGGCTAATGTTCCCAAAAAGGCGTTCTCACCAATAAATTTTAAGCTATTAGGGAGATTAACATTTTCCAAATTCGTACTAATAAAAGCCCAATCCTCGATTCTTTCTAAGCCCTCTTGAAAAACAACCTCTTTTAATTTTTTACAACCAGCAAAAGCATAAGATGATATCAACTTTAAATTTTTAGGAAATTTAACCTTTTCCAATTTGGTCATTTCACTAAAAGCATTTTCTTTTATCTTAGCAACCGGCAAATCATCTATAAACTCTGGTATTTCAATTTCTGTTTCATCAGATTTGCATCCAGTAACTGCTATAATTTTACCTTCTTTTACATACTCTACCATATTATCCCTCATTTACTGTTTAATCTTACCTATATTTTACCAATTTTTTTTATTAATAACAATTATTTAACTAATAATTATCAAGAAAATTATTGATTTTACGCGATTTTTTTAATCTCTATAGTAAATATTATGCAACTAAATACATTATTATTTTAAAAATAAAAAACTAATTCTATAAAGCATTTTCTAAACACTTTTAGAATTAGTTAATTTATCTTTTCTTTAATTCATTAAAAATATCTTCCCAACTAACATTTTTGGTAACCATTTCTACCGTTAAATGATAAATTAAATCAGCAATCTCAAAAACTATTTCATTTGGCTTATTATCCTTGCAAGCAAGTAAAACCTCAGCTGATTCTTCAGCAACCTTTTTTAAAATCTTATTATCGCCATTATTAACTAAATAATTAGTATATGAGCCCTCCTTTGGATTATTAATTCTATCTGTTATTGTAGCTTCTAAATTGATTAACTCATTATTATTAATCTCAATTTTAGAACGATTTATAACTATTTCAATATCTTCAGTTAAATCTCTATAAAAACAAGAAGAATTGCCAGTATGACATGATATACCACCAACCTGTTCTATCTGAAACAATAAGGCATCACCATCACAATCTATAGAAACTCCCTTTAAAAATTGATAATAGCCAGAGGTTTCCCCTTTTACCCATAATTTATTTCTACTACGTGAAAAATAGGTCATTCTTTTGGTATCGAGTGTTTGTTTTAAAGCGTCTTCATTCATATAGGCAACCATTCTTACTTTTTTAGAATGATAATCCTGAATCACAGCACATACTAAACCATTATTATCATACTTAACTTCATTTAATAGTTCTTCTTTTGTCATAATCTTACACTAACTCCCATTTCTTGTAGATATTTTTTTAATGAGTTAATCTCTAACTCCTTATAATGAAACAAAGAGGCAGCTAAACAAGCATCAGCATTTCCTTTAGTAAAGGCTTCATAAAAATCATACATACTTCCAGCCCCACCTGAAGCTATAACTGGAATTCTTACAATATCTGAAATGGCTTTAGTCAAATTAATTTCATAACCGTTTTTGCAGCCATCTTTGTCCATACTAGTTAAAAGTATTTCTCCAGCTCCTAGTTGTTCACATTTTTTAGCCCATAATATAGCATCTAATCCAGTTGCAACTCTACCTCCATGCGTAAAAACCTCATAAAATTTCCCATTATATTTAGCATCTATTGCTACCACTATACATTGACTTCCATAACGCTTAGATGCCTCAAAAATCAAATTAGGATTTTTAACAGCTGCAGAATTTATAGACACCTTATCAGCACCAGCATTTAAAATATTTTTGATGTCATCTAAAGTATTTATACCACCACCAACAGTTAAAGGAATAAATACTTTTTTAGAAGTTCTTTTAACAACATCTAATAAAATTGACCGCTTTTCATAGGATGCTGTTATATCTAAAAATACAATTTCATCTGCACCTAAATCTGAATATTCTTTAGCAATTTCAACTGGATCACCAGCATCCTTAATATTTATAAAATTAACTCCCTTAACTACTCTTCCCTCTTTAACATCTAAACAAGGAATTATCCTTTTTCCTAACATACTATCCCTCAAATTCTTCTATAGCTTGCTTTAAATCTATATTATTATTGTAAATTGACTTACCTAAAATAATTCCTTTACAGCCACACTCTTGTGCCTTTTTTATGTCACTAATATCCTTAGCTCCACCTGAGGCTATAATGTCAATTTTTGTAGTTTCAACTAGCCTTTTTATTTGTCCATCATTAATTCCATCTAAGGTTCCATCCTTTGATATATCTGTAAAAATGATAGTCTTAACGCCTAAAGCCTCTAGCTTTAATGCAAAATCTAGTGCATTAATACTACTTTGCTCTAGCCATCCATTGGTTTTAATCATGAAATTTTCACAATCTAATCCTATAACTATTTTTTCACTACCAAATAATTTTATAGCCTTATCAACAAAATCTAAATCAAGAGCTTTACTTCCGATTATTACTCGCTTAATATTATTATTTAATAGCATTTTAATTTGCTCAAGGCTTCTTATACCTCCACCAAATTCACAATCTATTTTAACCTCATCAATAATTCTTCTAACAACATCAACATTAATTAAGCTACCCTCTTTAGCTCCATCTAAATCAACTATATGTAAAAATGTAGCTCCTAATTTTTTAAATTTTTTTGCCACCTCAATAGGATTTCCATAGTCTGTGACCTCATTGTAATCTCCTTTATATAAACGCACGCATTTACCCAAATGCAAATCAATAGCAGGATATATTTTCATTATAAATCACCAAAATTCTTTAAAATTTTTAAACCAACATCTCCACTCTTTTCGGGATGAAATTGGGTTGCATAAATATTATCTTTCCAAATGGCAGCACAAAAATCTTCACCAGCATAATTACACTTTGCAACACTGTATTTACTATCCTTAAGATAATAAGAATGAACAAAATAGACATAAGGATTACTAATATTGTTAAACAATGAACACCCATTTTTTATTATAATATTATTCCAGCCCATATGAGGAACCTTATAAATAGAATCATCAAATTTTACAAATTCACCTTCAAAATAACCTAAACCCTTATGACGGCCAAATTCATTAGAATATTGAAATAGCATTTGCATACCAACACATATTCCTAATATTGGCTTTTTTAGTTTTATACATTGGTCGATAGTATCATCAAAGCCCTTCGATCTAAATAAATCTATCGCATCCTTAAAGGCACCTACACCAGGTAAAATTACCTTATCACTATTAAGTATAATGCTTTTATCACTAGTTATAATACTTTCGATATTCAAACTATCAAAAGCATTCTTTATACTTGCTAAATTTCCAACACCATAATCTATAATTGCTATCATAAAACACCTTTTGTAGATAAAATTCCTGAATTGTCGCTTCTAATTTTGACAGCATCCTTTAAACATTTTCCTAAACCTTTAAACATTGCTTCAATAATGTGATGAGCATTCTCTCCTCGAAATATATAAAAATGCAAGTTTAGTTTAGCATTAATAGCAAAGCTTCTAAAAAATTCATCAACTGTCTGTGTCTCAAAATCTCCAACTCTGTCACATTTAAATTCTACATTCGAAGCATAATACCCTCTTCCACATATATCTACACTAGTTAGAACTAGGGCATCATCCATAGGCATTATAAATGTTTGATATCTTTCGATTGAATTTTTATCATTTAGGGCCTTATTAAATGCATCTGCCAAAACAATACCACTATCTTCAACCGTATGATGAGTATCAACCACTAAATCTCCGGTGGCTTTAAACTCTAAATCAAAACCAGAATGTTTGGAAAAAGCCGTAAGCATGTGATCAAAAAATCCTATGCCACTATTGATATTTGCTTTAGCACTACCATCTAAATTTAAATAACAGGTTATATTTGTTTCTTTAGTTTGTCTGTTTACTTCACTTTTTCGCATATTTCATCACCACCTTTAATAGTTCTATATTTTCTATAACACTACCAATAGTTATTCTATAAAAATCATTTTTAAATTTTCTTATGTAAATTTTATTTTCTACTAAATCATTATAAATTTGATCATTAAGCTTCAAATATAAAAAATTAGCCTTAGATGGATAAACCAAAAATCCCCCCTCTTTTAGTATTGTATATAATTTATCACGCTCATTTTTTATAATATTGATGTTGTTTTCATACAAATTATAATTTTCAATAGCTTTCGTTGCTAAAATTAAGGATAAACCAGTAACTGAATATGGGGCCTTTACGGCATTAATCATATCTATATTAGTTTTTTTTGAAATAGCATAACCAACTCTAATAGACGGTAACGCTAAAGCTTTAGAAAATGTTCTATAAACAATTAAATTATCATATTGGGTTGCTAAATAAGTGTAATCCTCATCGGCAAAATCAATATAAGCTAAATCCAATAATACTAAAGCATTGCTACATTCAACTATTTTGATAATATCTTGCTCACTTAAAAATGCTCCAGTTGGGTTATTTGGTGAACATATCATAATCAATTTGGGATTTTCTTTTTTAATTGCCTTTAACATATTATCACAACAAAATGTTAAATCATCATTAAATTTAACCTCAATAAATTTTGCCAAAGCTAAATCAGCAAAGACTCTATACATACTAAATGATGGTGAAAATGATAATACCTTATCATTAACCTCCAGCGCAGCTCTAAAGGTAACCTCTAATAGTTCATCTGAACCAACACCACAAGTAACCTGCTCCTTTAAAACATTAAAATGTTTAGCTATTGCTTCACATAGCATCTCACATTGCATATCTGGATACCTATTAAAAGCAAACTGCTCTAAACTTTCTTTAAAACTATTAATAACCTCAATTGGTGGGTTAAATGGAGACTCATTAGCATTTAAAATAATTCCCTCATCAATATTTTTTGAAAAATATGGCTCCATTTTATTAAAGCTTGTTTTTAAATATTTCATACTACACACCTCTTAATTTTGCTGAAAGAGCATGCATCATAAGCCCCTCTTGTTTAGCAAATTTCATTACATCATCGGCTAACATTTTGGCAGATTGCTCATCAAAAGAAATTATAGAGCTCTTTTTAATAAAATCATCTACTCCAAGTGGTGAAAAGAATCTAGCAGTTTGAACAGTAGGTAATACGTGATTTGGACCTGCCATATAATCACCAAATGCCTCTGGAGTATAGTGACCCAAAAATATAGCACCTGCATTTTGAATATCATCTAAATAATTAAATGCATTATCTATTGCTAATTCTAAATGCTCAGGAGCAATTATATTAGCTAGTTTTATAGCTTCACTAATGCTACTTACAACAATTATTTTAGAATAATTTTGTAATGACTTGGTCAAAATATCCTTACGATTAGATTCTTCATAAAAAGTTTCTACCCATTTTTGAATTTCTTTTGCTGTTTTTAAATCGTCACATATAACAATAGCAGATGCTAATTCATCATGTTCGGCTTGAGCTAACATATCACTAGCAACAAATTTAGAATTACAGCTTTTATCACAAACTATTAAAATTTCAGAAGGACCAGCAATAGAATCTATACCAACGCTACCATATACTTCCTTCTTAGCAAGAGCCACAAATATATTTCCAGGTCCAACTATCTTATCAACCTTTTTAATCGATTCTGTTCCATAAGCCATTGCAGCAATGGCTTGAGCTCCACCTATAGCATAGACATGATTAACATTACATAAATATGCACAAGCCAAAACTAAAGGATTAACTTGACCCCCTTGCCTTGGAGTACACATCACTATATTTTTAACACCAGCAACCATAGCTGGAACAATATTCATTAAAACAGAGGATGGATATGCTGCTTTACCACCTGGTACATATACTCCAACATTTTCTATAGGAGTTATTTTTTGACCTAAGATTTCTCCAAATTCTCCCTTGTAAGTAAAAGTATTACGCTTTTGATGCATATGATAATCATAAATTCTATCTTTAGCTTTAATTAAAATTTCCTGCATTTCTTTTTCAAGACTAAAAAAAGCCTTTTCTTGATCATCTTTTAAAATTTCTACATTTTGTATAGAAAAGTTTTTATCATCAAATTTTTTTGTGTAAACTTCTAATGCCTTATCTTTATTGATTATTACATCATTAATTATATCTTTAACTATACTCAAATATTTTCCATCTGAAACAGAATTACGTGTTTTTAATGTTTTAAAAAAAGCTTCAATTTCTTTATCGTCTATTATTTGTACCATATTATTCTCCCACCTTTGATCTTAGACCACTGACCACCTTATATATTTCATCATATTTTGTTTTAATAGATGCATTATTAACAATTAATCTAGCTGATAGATTATGAATTTCTTTAACCACCACTAAACCATTTTCCTTTAGCGTTCTTCCACTTTCAACGATATCAACAATTACATCTGATAATCCTGTTAGTGGTGCTAATTCAACAGATCCATTTAATTTAATAATTGTTGTATTTTTATTAATTGAATCAAAATATTTTTTACTAATATTAGGATATTTTGTACCAACTCTTAAAGGTATTTTTTCTAAATAATTATCCTTAATTTCTTCTTTCATACAAATACACATTTTACATTTACCAAAATTTAAATCTAAAATTTCTGTTATATCCCTATTTTCCTCTAAGATGGTATCCTTCCCAACTACACCTAAATCAGCAACTCCATATTCTACAAATGTAGGTACGTCACTAGGTTTTGCTAAAAAAAAGCGAAAATTTTTATCTGTTGATTCTAAAATTAAACGTCTATCATCCTTACTTATTTCCACAACTGATAAACCGATAGAACTTAGTAATTCTAATATTTTATCAGCCAATCGACCTTTACTTAAAGCAAATGTTAGCATGACTCCACCTCCATTTTTATTGCTTCATTATTTTTATAATAAATAATATAATCATAATTATTTTTTTGAGCGAATTTCAAAGTAGAGTTTAAATCTTTAAAATATTGTTGATCAACTATATAGCCTTTTTTACGCAATTCATTATTATTTTCAAAAGCAAATAATATAGATTCATTGTCAGAAATTGCTAATATTTTAATAATTTTTTGACTACATTTGTAGGTCGATAGCTTATATGAGGTAATAGCATCTATATCTAATCCAAAGCCAATGTTTTTATAATCAAGCTCAAAGTATTTGAAAATATTATCACACCTACCGCCTTCAACTATAGCTTTCGATACTTTATCTAAATATATTTGAAAAACAATTCCTGTATAATATTTTGCATAAGAATAAATGGAAAAATCAAATATTATATTACTTATTTGTAAAGATTTTAATACTTGATCAAGTTCTATTAAATAATCTATTTCTTTAACACAACTATATCCAGCTAAATTTTCTTTTAGAGATTCTAAAAATTTAATTTTTCCGCCTCTCATCATTAAATCTATGACTAAATCAGCCTGACTTTTTTCTAGTTGAGAATACAAAACATTTTTCATACTAACAAAATCCTTATTTTCAATACAAGAAAAAATTTCTTTTTTGGCTAATAAATCTATTTTTAAATCATTAAAAAGCTCATTTAAAAATTTTAAAGATCCAATATGAACAGTAAAATCATCTATATTACAAGCTCTTAATGCTTTATAAGCCAAATAGATGCACTCTAAATCACTTAATTTATCTTCTCTTCCAATTATTTCAATTCCTGCTTGTAAAAATTGATGAGATTTGCCCTGATATTCCTTAGGGTATCTAAAAACCTCACTAGAATAACAATATTTAAGTGGTATCTCATAATGATTAGAAGCTACGAATCTAGCAATTGAAGATGTTATATCATTAGATAATGATAAAACCTCGCCACTTCTATTTATTAAATTATATAAGTCGGGCTTTTGCATCCCATCAACTGAAAAAACATCTATATATTCTAGTGTAGGTGTCTTAACCAAATTATATCCAAATGCTGAAAACAAATTTAGAATTGTGTTTTCGACATCCTTTCTAATTATGGCTTCATTTCCAAAGATATCTCGATATCCTTCAGATGTTAAAAGCTTATATTTTTTCATAAATAACACTCTCCCAATATATAAAAATATATTTTTATAATTATAACATATATTCGAATATAAATCTATAGTTTTATAATTATTTAAAATAAAATATTATAAACACTATTTATTATTTAATTTTAATAATTTAACATAAATTTTATATATCAACATTTTTAATTGATAATGTTGTTTTATTACATTACAAAATATAAGATAATTAAAGTGTCAAAAGGAGGAAAAAATATGAATACAGATAAGATTTACGCTGAAAGTATTGTAAATGAATATTCAGCAAAGAAAACTTCAAAGGTGGTGGCTTTAAAAAAACTTGATGCTAAAGCAAAATTACCAGCTACAATATTTGGTTTTAGCTTTGGTATAATATTTACACTTATTTTAGGATTAGGAATGTGCTTGGCTATGAATGTAATAGGACAAGACCAAACTATCAATATGATAAGTGGAATTATAATAGGAATTGTTGGAATTATTGGTGTTTCCATAAATTATCCTATCTACAAAAAAATATTACAAAATGGCAAAAATAAATATTCATATGATATAATTACATTAGCTAAAGAAATTGTCAATGAATAATTAGGTAGTGGGATGATGAATAAATCAGAAAGCAAATATTTTAATACTTCTCGATTAATGAATCAAGCCCTTTTAAAATTATTAGAAGAAAAAGAATTTGAATACATCACTATTAAGGAATTATGTCAAAAAGCAGGTGTAAATCGTTCTACTTTTTATCTTCATTATGAAAATATGAATGATTTATTAGTAGAGAGCCTAGATTATATACTTCAAAAATTTTACAATCATTATAATGATGAAAAATTTAATCTAAATATAATAAAATCACTAGATAATAATGCTTTAATTTTGATTGAGCCTAAATACATAATTCCTTATTTAGAATTTATAAAAGCAAATAAAAAGCTATTTTTAGTTGCGACTAATAATCCAGCTCTATTTGATGTTTGTAAGATATTTGAAAAGATGTATAAAGACATTTTTTCTCCAATATTAGATAAATATAACGTATTAGAAAATGAGAAAAAATATATATTAGCATTTTATTTAAACGGCCTACACAGTATTATAATAGAATGGATAAAAACTGATTGCAAGGATAGTATAGATTATATATGTAGTTTATTTATAAAATATATTATAAGAAAATAACTAAATATTTTAATTTAAAGGATTAATGTTTATTTATAAACTTAATCCTTTAAATTTTATATAGACTTATTTTGTTTTACAACATAAAAATATTTAATTGTTTATCAAAATTCTAACAATAAAAAAAACATAAAATAAACTATTTGTCTATTTTATGTTTTATATTTACTCTAAATTATTCATAAAATCAGTAAAATATTGTGGTAATTCACTATCAAATTGCATCCACTTTTTAGTTCTTGGATGATAAAAGCCAATTGTTTTGGCATGAAGAAATTGACCTAAATCACCAATAACTTTTCTTCGACCATAAGTTTTATCGCCAACAAGAGGATGACCTATATACTCCATATGAACACGAATTTGATGCGTTCTTCCTGTTTCTAGTTGACATTCGATATACGTAAAATTCTTAAATCTTTTTAATACTCTAAAATTAGTGATTGCCGGTTTGCCATCTTTGACAACAGCCATTTTTTTTCTATCTTCTTTACTTCTACCAATAGGGGCATTAATTCTACCTCTATCTTCACTAATCACACCATAAACTAAAGCATGATAGGTTCTTTGACAAGTATGATTTTTTAATTGTTCAGTTAAAGATTTAGAGGCCTCGTCATTTTTAGCAACCATTAATAAACCAGTCGTATCTTTATCAATTCTGTGAACTATACCAGGTCTTATAACTCCGTTTATTTCTGATAAATCATCAAACTCATATAGTAATCCATTAACTAAAGTATTTTCATAATTACCACAGGCAGGATGAACAACCATACCCTTTGGCTTATTTATAACAGCTACATCGCTATCCTCATAAACTATATCTAAATTTAAATTTTCAGCATTAATTTGTAGTTTTTTTGGTTCTATATCTAAAATAGTAATTTCATCATTTTCTTTTACTAGAGTTGATTGTTTAACAATCTTATCATTTAATAATATTTTTCCATCCTCAATACATCTTGAAATATAGGCTCTAGAATAGGAGCTAACTAACATAGAAATCGCCTTATCAAAACGCATATTAGCACATTCTTTAGTTATCTTATATTTCTCCATTTTTCTTTTTCCTTCTATCTACAAAAAATATTAAGTCTACTGCATAAATTAATATTCCACAAACCAAAAAGGCATCAGCTAAATTAAAAATTGGGAAATCATTACCTGATATTAGCCTAGATATAGCATTTAATGGTTCAAAGGAAATCATATCTACAACCCCAGGTCTTCCCTTTGATAAGCCAGGTATTATAGAAATTGCTCTATCAAATAAATTACCTAAACAACCAGCAAAAGTCATAGTCATAGAAAATGATAACAATTTATTTTTTTTCCAGTCATTTTTAAAACAAATATAGCCTAATACAATTGATGCTACAAAGCTAATAACAACTAGTATTATAGTACTATCATCAAATAATGACCAAGCCATACCAGTATTATAGTGAAGATCTAGAGTTAAAAAATGTGGTATCGCAGTAACATTATTGGGTTGCCAAACCTGTACTAAATATTTAGAAATTTGATCAAGCATATAAAATACAAATAATAATAAGCATGTAATTCCCATTAAATCACTCCTAGCAAAAATAAAAATATTAAAACCATATAAACAACAATCGAGAAAATGAATATATCAGTTAAATATACCACTTTTAAATTAGTAATATTGCCATTTGTTATACTTTTTAAATAAATATAATGAACCAGTGTTACAAAAATTATCAAGCAAGTTGCAACAGCAAAACCTAAAAGCTTTTGAGCATCATGAAAAATCATTAGATTTAAAAACAAACAAATAGGACCACTAACAATAATTAAAGATATTAGAATTGAAACACAAGCATATAATAATTTTTTACTCCATTTAATATCGAGATTTTTTAATTCTTTAATAACATCTGAATATTTTTTAAACATAATATAAATATTGAAGTGCTTCACTAAAGTTAGAAACTTTAATTAAAAGCATTTTCTCCTTATAAACAATTGTATTATATGCTTGTAGTGCTTCTTCATAATTATCTGCTGGACATAAAAACACATCCATATCATCATCAAAGGCGGTATATATTTTTTGTTTAATGCCTCCTATGGCTCCAACGCTACCATCAACTGACATCGTACCAGTTCCTGTTATCTTTAATCCCTTTGTATAATCAAATGGGACTAATTGATTATAAATTGCTAATGTTTGTAATAAACCTCCAGAAGGTCCACCTACAAAAGAGCTTTTAATGTTGGCCTTAGGATATATTGTATCATAATTAATATTATAATAGGGGTAATATCTGCATAAATTGTATGCACAATTAGTTAAAGTTATTTGCATTTCTTTATTATCTCTTAGTACTGTAACAACATCGCCAGATTTACTATTTCTAATTGCTTGCGAAAATTGAGAATAGCCAACACTAACATCAATGTCATTTATTTTTATTATTTCATCATCTATTCTAAAATCAGTTCCATCAAAATAAAAGCTAACACATAAAGATTTAAATGAATATTCTATATTTATGGATGTGTTTTCTTTTTGAGCATAACTATAGGCTGTAATTAATGATGTCATAATAGAAGAATTTTTCTGAACTTGTCCCATCCGATAATTTTCCCAATCAGAAAAATGCCCATAGTATGGATTTAATTCTTCTACAGTGGCTGTTTTATCAATTTTAGCAAATAAGCTTTGTAAAATAGTACACTTATCTACAGATAAAACGAATATTGATGAAAATGAACCAATAGTATCATATTGAGAATCTATTGTTACAACATTATCAATATTTGATGTATCTCCCTTTAACATAATGCTTTGATTTGTTCTTACTGTACCTAATATTAAAATAGGAATGTTTATTATTAAAGCAAGACATATAACTATCCAAAATTTTTTTAGTATATGCTTCATATCTTCACCCTTTTATTTTATTGTTACCTCTAATTCATTCATTTTGCGATATTTTATACCACTTGCATCCAACATTCTTTTAGCTGCAACATCGGATTGTATTCCTCTATATTTATCAGACATGTATACAATTTCCTTTATTCCTGATTGAATAATCAACTTAGCGCATTCATTACATGGAAATAATGTTACATACATGGTTGCTCCTTTTAAGCTTGAGCTTGAATTTAATATAGCATTAGGCTCAGCATGGACAACATATGGATACTTAGTATTTAAGACATTTGTATCATTTTTACCCCACGGAAAGTCACTATCGCTACAGCCAGTCGGAAATCCGTTATAGCCTATACCTATTATTCTCTTATCCTGATTTACAACACAAGCTCCAACTTGTGTATTTGGGTCCTTACTTCTTTTAGCAGAAAGTAAAGCAACTCCCATAAAATATTCATCCCAACTAATATGCATAAATACCTCCCTAAGGATTTAAACGATCTGGACCTCTAAAGATAAACATTGCATCTTTAATACCTTGATTAAAAATTAACATAGTTATTCTATCAACACCAATACCAAAACCACCATGCGGAGGACAACCATACTTAAAGAAATCCAAATAGAATTTAACATCTTCATCCAAGCCTTTTTCTTGAGCCTGAGCTTTCAATATTTCATATCTATGTTCTCTTTGGGCACCAGTAGTTATTTCACAGCCCTTCCATATCAAATCATATCCACAAGGGACACCCTTTTCATCACGCATATGATAGAAAGCTCTACAATCCTTTGAATAGCCTGTAACAAATAAAAATTCATGGCCATATTTATCTAATGAAAGTTTTTGACATAATCTTTCACCTTCAGTTGTAAGATCACCCTTCTCACTTTCATCAACTACATAATTATATCTTTTTTCCAATTCATCATATAAATCATGTAGATCAATTCTTGGGAATGGTAGGGTTGGAACTACAACATCAATTCCATATACCTCTTTTATTTGTTGACCGTATTTTTCACTTACCCCTTTAAGCGCATAGGTTAACATTTCTTCTTCTAAATGCATTACATCCTCATATGATTCAATATAAGAGAACTCTAAGTCAAATCCTGTAAATTCTGTTGCGTGCTTTCTAGAGGCAAATTTTTCAGCTCTAAAAACTGGACCAGATTCAAAAATTCTTTCAAAGCCTGCAGCCATTGCCATTTGCTTATAAAATTGAGGTGATTGAGCTAAATATGCATTTCTATCAAAATAATCAACCTTAAATACACCAGCACCAGATTCAGATTCAGCAGCTATTAATTTAGGAGTATGAATTTCTATAAAATCCTTTTGTAATAAAAACTCTCGACATTTAGCAATAAAATAAGATTGAGTTTTAAACATCAAAGTATTTTTATCAGTTCTTAAGTCTATCCAACGATAATCAAGTCTTAAATCAATATTTGTCTCCTCACCCTTAGGTGCAACTATAGGAGATGGTGAGGCAGTTGATAGGATATTTATTTCAGTTGGATACATTTCCATATGATTTAATTTAACATAATCACTTTGAACAATTAATCCCTTGGCTTCTATAACACTATCAACAGTTATTTTATCTAATGTTTCAATTAACTGTGGATTTTTTTCTTTTTCAATAGTCAATTGTAATTTACCGCTTATATCCTTTAAAACAATAAAACACATTGCCTTTTTATTTCTTATATTTTCTACAAATCCTGCAACTTTATTTTCTTCGCCTAAAACTATGTTTTTTATATTAACTCTTTTCATTTTTTTATTCCTTTCTATCTTTACATGTTGAACATGCTGAATGACTTTGAATTTTATTAATTACATAAGGATATACCTCATATAAAGAAATTGTTTGCTGTTCATCAGTTGTATTATCTTTAATGTTAATTTTAAATTGCTCAAGCTCATTATCACCCAAAATGCATGTAAACAAAGCATTATGCTTGTCAGCATCCTTAAATTGACCTTTAATAGATTTGTTTAAATAATCTAAATCGCATGACAATCCACCTATTCTACATACATTAGCAATAGCCAAACATTCTTCATGAGCCTTTTCACCTAAGGCTATAAAATAAATATGAATAGCTTCCTTTTTATTTAAATCCTTACCAGCTAAATTAGTAGCCAATAACAATCTTTCTAAACCAAAAGCCATACCTACACCAGGAATTTTAGGTCCACCCATCTCTTCAATCAAGCCGTCATATCTACCACCTGCTCCGATAACATTTTGAGCTCCAAATTCCTCTATATCAACTTCTATTTCAAAAACAGTATGTGAATAATAATCTAAACCTCTAACCAAATTATCATCTATCTCATAAGGTATTTGCATTTTATCTAGGGCAGCGGTTGCAAGTTGAAAATGTTTTTTTGAATCTTCATTCAAATAATCCTTTATTTTAGGAGCAGTTTGAAAAAAGCCTTTATTACGACATACCTTACAATCTAATATACGTAATGGATTTTTCTCTAGTCTTACTAGACAATCTTCACATAATTGCTCTTTATAATTATTAAAATATTCAACCAATACGCTTTTATATCTAGCTCTTGATTCTTCATCTCCTAAGGAATTAATCTTAACCTTAACTCCCTTTAATCCTAATGAACGGATTAATGATGTGCCTAATGCAATTACCTCAGCATCAATTAAAGGACTAGAACTTCCTAGTGCCTCTACACCAAACTGGTGAAATTGCCTATTTCTACCCTTTTGTGGTCTCTCATATCTAAACATAGGTCCCATGTAAAATAATTTTGATAATGGATCTTCAACATAAAGTTTATTTTCAATAAAAGCTCTTGCCACTCCAGCCGTACCTTCTGGTCTTAAGGTAATTAATCTTTTAGAGCGATCTTCAAAATCATATGTCTCTTTTGTAACCATGTCTGATGTGTCTGTAGCATTTCTATGAAAAACACTATATGACTCAAATATTGGTGTTCTAATTTCTTTATAGTTATATAGATGACATATTTTTCTAATAGTATCCTCAAGCTTGTGCCAACTTTGTGATTCCTTTGGAAGGATATCATAGGTTCCTTTTGGTTTTGTTATCATATTAAACTCCTCCTGAAAATTCATATCTATACTGTGCATAATAAAGGGCAATTTTATCTTGATTTTTTATATTTACTAGTCTTTCATATTCATAATGATAACCACTATTAAGTATTACATGCTTTGATGCCTCATTATCAATTGTATGACCTACAAGTAATTTATCATAATTTAAGTAATTAAAGCCAACTTCAGTAATTTTTCTTAAGCACTTACTCATAATGCCTTTATTCCAAAACCTTCGATTTAAAATATAACCAATTTCGCAAGTATTTTCCTTGGGAAAATATGTGTGAAAATCAATTATTCCAATCATTTCATCATTGTAAGTTATTGCATAGCCAATTGGCAAATTATCCAAAGGTCTCTTTAAAAATATCTCTCTAATTACCCAAAGAGCCTCCTGTGGATTGACAAATGGACCCCAATTTAAATACTTTGTGGTTTCAGCATCACTACCTATAATATAGTAATCTATATAATCTGCCTCACTAATCTCACGAAGAATAACTTTTCCTATTTTTATAGTAGGTAACTTTAAATTCATATAATCCCCTTCTAAAAAAAATATACGCCCTTAAATATAAGGACGTATTATCGTGGTGCCACCTTACTTTTAGCTATGCTAACACTCATTGCCGTTAACGCCTGGTACGTCTTGTATTAAAAGCACTCCAAAGTGTCATGAATCAATATTTATAAATGCTTGCACCAATAACATTCTCTCTAAAATAAATTAATTGATTTTTTGCTTCTTCATCATTTTAAATTTATAAAAATATACGCTACAATTATATCATTTTAATAGTCTAATGACAATATTTAATTAAAATTATGATACAAATTCTTCCTCTTCTTCATTTTCTTTATCATCATAATTAGCTAATTCATTTAATGTATTAGTTGTTGTATCTAATAGTAATTTTATTAAATCCTCACGTTCAACTAATTCATCCTGATTTGATTGATAGATTTTAGTTAAAAAATCATTAACATTAGAATCTGTCTTGTAATCTTCTCTTAAAAAGACATTATCAATATTTAGTAAATCTAATGTTTTTCTTAATAAAGAATATATATCACGATTATTAAATATCATTTTAACTGGCACACCAATTTCTGTAAATACATCATATAATATGCCAAACAATAAATTTTTATACTCTTTTGGCTCATTAATTAAATATTTAAAATAATGACGATTTAGTTTTGGAAAATAGCAATAGATAATTAATGGTCTAATATTTGTTTCCTTAACAACAACAGGAACATAGGATGTAAAAAAATAACAATCATCATTTATATATGTTCCATTTTTAAACTCATCTGCAAATTCTACATTAGCCTTCATAGCTCTAGGTATAGTCTCTAAATAGGGAAGAGGTCTATATATAATAGAATATTCAAAATTTTGTTTATCCATAATTATAACTGTTGCATAAGTATTTTCAAAAGCCTCAATAATATCATTATATTCATTACTGATAATTGATGATATAAGCTCTAAATATGTTAGATAAATTTTAATTTCCTTATCATTACATAATCTTTGTTTATAGCCTTGTTCAAATCTATAAAAAAATAAATTTTTCTCTTGCATTATTTTAATCTTATTATCTTTTAAAAATTTAATTTCTTCCTCTTTTAAATTACATTTATCTACAAATATTGCACAAATTGAATCACAATCATATATAGTCACAACATCAGGTGATTCAGCCGTTAAAACATCATGGACATAATTTAAGCCCTTATAATTAAAAAACAACTGACAGCCAAATGAATCCTCAAAAAATTGTTCTACAAAGGTAAATAATACTTTGTTTTTTCCTTCTGAAACGTAAAAAATATCAGCAGAAGAAAAAACAGTCCAATATTCTTTTTTAATAAAATCCTTCATAATTTTTCGGCATAATAAATACTGTTCTTTCTTCATATTAATACCCCCTATATATTACAACTCTTTTAATACCATAAACTTTATCTTTTATTAATTTAAGACTATCAAGTTCACTAGGATATTTGCTGTCTTTAGCCATTTCAAATACAACTATACCTCCAATCTTTATAAGCAATAAAATCTCTGATAGAATTTCAGTAATATTATTAAGCTTATATGGAGGATCTAAAATTATAAGGTCGTATTTATACGAACAATTTTTAATAAAGTCTTTATAATCCATATTAAAGAATTGTACTTCACTTATATTTAAGCTTTTACAATTAATTCTACATATATCTAAAGCCTTAGCATTTAAATCATTCAAATGAATTTCTTCTATCCCGCGAGAAAATGCTTCAATTCCCATTGCTCCACTTCCTGCAAAAAGATCAAGACATATCCCACCATCAAAATAAGGTCCTATCATATTATATATAGCCTCTCTAACCTTATCCTGTGTTTCTCGTGTGGTTTCTAAATTGGTCATTAAAATATTTCTATGGCGAAATTTTCCTCCAACTATTCTCATCTTTAACTCCTAGGTAATTGATCTATTATTCGATAATTTAAGCTACGGCCATTAAATTTTTTCTTAGGTAAATCTTTTAAATATTTCACAGCATCTGAATTTAATTCAAAAAAAGTATATTTCTTTTTTATAATTATCTTACCAAAATGTTCACGATGAATTTTTAATTCATCATGTAAAAACACTACTAACTGATTAGGACGAATTTTATCAATTTCACCGATGTTAATCTCTATATAAGACATCTTTTTACTTGACTTTTTAACAGTTGCAGTAGTCTTTGTTTTTTTACTAGTTTTACTTTGCTTTAAAGACATGTCAGTAATTTCTACATACTGTCTTTCAACTTTTTTATCAATAATACTTAAAAGACCAACTAATAAAGGAATAGGATTTGAATTATTTCTTGACAATTTGGAGATTAATGCATCATATTTATGATTATCAGCATTATTCTCTACACTACTTACAATATTCAAATACAACTTTTTTTGTTGATTTTTATAAATATCATCACTAGTAGGAATTTTACATACTGTTATTTTTTGTTTCGTATAGACTTCTAGCTCATTAATTCTATTTTTAGACCTAGTAGTAGCAAAAGTTATTGCACATCCAGAACTACCCTTTCGACCTGTTCGACCAATTCTATGGACATAAATTTCATTTTCGTTAGGAATATCATAATTAAAAATAGCCTCAATACCATCTATATCAATTCCTCTAGCTGCCACATCAGTAGCTATTAAAATTTGTATTCCAGCTGTCCTAAATGATTGCATGACCCTATCCCTAGATGCTTGTTTTAAATCACCATGTAATCCATCTGCAGAATAACCTTGAGATTGTAAAAATAAAACTAACTCATCTACCATAGCTTTTGTATTAGTAAAAATCATGACACTTTTAAACTCAAAATAATCTAATAGTCTTACAAGTAAATCCTTTTTTTGCTCTTTTTTTACATAATAGACCTGTTGGTCAATTGTATCTACAGTTAATGTTTTATTTTCAATTTTAACCATTTTAGGATTATTCATATAATGCTTAGAAATATTTTTAATAAATGGTGGCATAGTCGCTGAAAACAAGGCAGTTTGTCTAGAATTAAGCATTGTTTTTAAAATTGTTTCTAAATCATCCTGAAAGCCCATTTTTAGCATCTCATCAGCCTCATCTAAAACTAAAACCTTAATGTTAGAAAAATCAATATTATTACGATTCATTTGATCGATAATTCTACCAGGAGTACCAATTATAATTTGAGGATTATTACTTAAAGCTTTAGCCTGCCTATCATATGATTCTCCACCATATATCGTCGCAATCTTTATCTTTTTTATATTTTTGGCTAATTTTTTTATTTCCTTAGCAACCTGTGAAGACAACTCTCTTGTAGGACATAAAACTAAAGCCTGAATAATATTCTTAGAATAGTCCAAATTTTCAATTAAAGGTATAGAATAGGCAAAAGTTTTACCAGTACCTGTTTGAGCTTGGCCTATTACATCATCACCATTTAACAATAAAGGTATAGCTTCCTTTTGAATAGGGGTAGGTGTTGTTATATCTATTTTTAAAAGAGCATCTAAAATCTCTTTTGATATGTTTAATTCATTAAAATTTTCCATCAATATCTTCTCCAATTCAACTACCATATTATAACAAAAAAATACATAAAAAGCAAAATAAAAGTGGATTTTCATCCACTTAAAGTTATAACTAGGAAGGTCGTGAAGAACTAAGTCCTTCAACGATGGAAGCCTCTTTTTAGTTATAATTAGGGTTCTCAGTTAAGAGCATCCAGCACATATAATCTCTCAGCTTCCTTATAATATATTTTGAGTTCCACGGCCATCTTCCTAGCAAGTTTATTATAGCATATTTGCAAACATGTTTCAATTATTGTACGTAACTAATAATAATTGAAACAAAAGAACACAATATCAATAAGACACCTACTACTAGCATAAGAGAATCACCCTTATTATCACCAGAAAGCTTTTTTTGATTTACATTTGGTAACATTAAGGCAATTATACCGACACAAAATAAACAAATAAACATAGTAAAATGTTGAGTAAAATATGATACTGAATTTAAAACCTGAGTTTTACAGTTGTTATGCTACAAAAGCCGATTACCTACTCGATTAAGT
>ERZ1643246.1028-NODE-1028-length-32157-cov-8.067628_pt1 | contig 32157 bp, 27 predicted proteins | sample MGYA00579265_ERZ1643246 | MGnify/ENA primary metagenome ERZ1643246 (study PRJEB29033, sample SAMEA4952261) | chicken gut metagenome | biome: Broiler Chicken; feature: Gastrointestinal Tract; material: Caecum | place: Ireland | collected 2018 | study: Broiler...
GTTTCAGACATCCGAAACGCTTGCATATCGGTAAAGACCTGAATGATTGTGTCTAGTCTCCTTCCCTTTAAATTTTTAATCATCCTCCCTACCTAAATCCCCCAAACTTCACCACATACTCACGATATATTAAATCAGTGGTTCTGATTCCCGGAAGATATACTCTGGTCTTGGAAGGAATCTAAAGTCTCGTCCATTGTTCTTCCGCTGTTTGTAAAATTCATTCATTAATTTTCCAATATCCTGTCTTATTTGACCCGATACGCGTAATTTTACCTTTATCTTTTAATTCTTTTATTATCCTGCTGATTTTTCGAGTGCTAAATCCTAAAACCTCCCCCATTTCTTTCGCAGTAATGTCTCGCTTTTGGCATAATAAGTTAAACACTTTTTCGGTATCGCCTTTTATATTGCCGTTTATATCGCCATTTATATTGCCATTTATATCGCCATTGTCTATGATGTGCTTACCTTGTACGTCAGCAATCGGAAATACCACCTTTATAAAATGCTCCGATATCTCAAATATATCTTTACGGTATACCTTCAATATCCTGCTCATTCCGGAGCCAAGCTGTTCCACCAGTCCTACATCCTTGAATACACGCATCAGTTCTCTGTTTCTGGGCATACTGCTGCAGCTAAAAAAATCATCAACACTTTGTCCGGGGATAAGGCCGCCATACGATGTCATCGTGATCCTGTCACTGAAAATCTCGAATACCGGAGGGATCTCCCTTGTAAAATCATTATGGACAATAGCATTGATGACAGCTTCCCTAAGTGCCACAGGATCGACCAGGTTCTTCTCTATCCTCGTTGTGCTTGTCACCTTGGCAAGGGTGGTGTTCTCAATCTTCAGCTTATCCAAAACATTCTTTGTCGCTTTAATCAAGGAACAGTATCCATACTCCTCATTTTCTATTAAATCGACTTTATCTGTTCCGGCATATTTGGCCACTTTGATTGAGACGCCATTCTCATCTGCTAATAAATACGCAATATAATTATATTTTCCATCCGGCGTATACAGTTCCAGGCTGTTCGCAAAGTTCTGATTCAGCTCAAAGCCTCGTTCCTGGTAATAAATCTTTAGCTGGGAAAAGCTCAGATCCTGCCGTGGAGAGAGTATATTTCGCAGCGTTGTATGAATCCTTTTCGCATATAGATCATCAATCATTGCGGTTGTCATCGGTTGGGTAGATGTTCCGATCCTGGCAAAGCATCCCGATGGGGACATCCCCTGGCTTTTGATATAGTACGGTTTTTCCAGGCCGCTGGAAACGATAATCTTTATGACCGGGACATTCTCAATAATTTCCGTTGCAATATCAAACAACCCCATCGTAGATGGAAGGATATTATTCTTGATCCGATCAGCGATTTTTAACTGTGTCGCATCCAAATCCTTATTCATGAGAGGATGTCCATCATCGTCTAATCCAATATAAAGTACACCGCCTTCCCGGTTATTCAGAAAAGCTACAATCTCTTTCTCCATTTTGTCATTTAAAATCGCTTTAAATTCTACCCGATTACTTTCTTGCAGCACCCAAACTCCTCCATATTAATCCTTGCAATAGTTGATTAGTTTTTCCTCTCCAACTTCACCACACTCTCACAATGCCCACTTCCCCCAAACATATCACAACACCCAACTCTCCTCACCTCATACCCTCTCTCCCCCAGATACTTCACATCCCGGGCCAGGGTCGCCGAATCACAGCTCACATACACCACCCGTTTCGGCCCCATCTTCACAATGGTATCCAGGCACACGGAGTCGCAGCCCTTCCTGGGCGGGTCCACCACGATCACATCGGCGTAGGCCTGATTCTTTTCATACTCTCTGGGCAGCACCTCCTCTGCCTTCCCCACGAAGAACTGCGCGTTCTCAATCCCGTTAATCCGCGCATTCTCCCTGGCGTCCTCGATGGCCTCCGGCACAATCTCCACCCCGAAAACCCGTTTCGCCCTCTGAGCCAGAAACAGGGAAATGGTCCCGATTCCGCAGTACAAATCCCAGACCGTCTCCTCCCCGGTGAGGTCCGCATACTCCAGGGCCTTCCCATACAGTTTCACCGTCTGGGCCGGATTCACCTGATAGAAGGAAAGGGGAGAAATCCGGTACTTCACATTCCCGATAAAGTCCGTAATATACCCAGGCCCATAGAGATTGATCATCTCTTTCCCCAAAATCACATTGGTCCGCTCTCTGTTCACATTCAGGGAAATGCTGGTCATGCCCGGAATCTTCAAAAGCTCCTCCACCAGCTCCCCGCTGTGGGGCAGGCCGGAGCCGTTCACGACCAGGCACACCATCAGCTCCCCCGTAGTGAATCCCTTCCGGATCAGGCAATGGCGCACCAGGCCCGTTCCCGTCTTTTCCTCATAGGGCGCAATGTTCCGCCGCTCCATGAACCCCTTGACGATTTCCAGAATCAGGCGGTTCTCCTCCACCCCCAGCAGACAGTCCTCGCACTCCACAATATCGTGGGTCCGCCCCGCGTAAAATCCGGTGATGATCCTTCCGTCCTTGCTCCGTCCAAATGGAAACTGAGCCTTATTCCGATAACGCCAGGGATTCTCCATCCCCATAATGGGCTCCATCCGGACCACCGGCCCGGAAAATCCCGAAGAATTCTTCCCGGAATCTTCCAAACCATGCGCTTCCGGCGTTCCTGCGTCCCCGGCGCCCCCGACATTTCCGCCCATTTCCGCTTCCGGCGCCCCTGGACCTCCGGCATTCCCGCCCAGTTCCTCCCCCGGCAGCACCAGATTCTCCAGCCCCCCAATCCGCTTCAGATGGTTATAAACCTTACGCTCCTTAAACCGGAGCTGCTCTTTATAATCCATCATCTGCAGCTGGCAGCCTCCGCACTGTCTGGCCACCGGACATTTGGGCTCTACCCGGTAAGGAGAGGGATTCAGCACCTTCACCAGGCGGGCGTAGCCGTAGGATTTCTTCATTTTCATGGCCAGGGCTTCTACCACATCACCGATCACCGTATCCTTAATAAACCAGATGAAGCCGTCTGTCTTTCCGACACCGGCCCCATCCTCGCTCATATCTTCTATAGTTGTAATAAAATGTTCATTCTTTTTCATCCGCTTATAACTCCGTGGTTTTCCGAATATTCGTATCCAGCAGCCGGTTGAATCCCAGCCATCCCGTATTCTCCCCGCCGGCCTTCAATGCCTCAATCATGGTTTCCATCTTGGCGTCCGTATTGTCCGCGAAATTTAAGGCCAATGCCTCCAGCAGGGCCGGTTTCTTCGGAGAGCCGTACTCCAGCTCCCCGTGGTGGGCCAGGATGCAGTGCTTTAACTCCAGGGCCGTCTTCTCAGGGAACCCCGGAATCGCGCGAATCATCCGCCCCACCATGTCGGTGCCGATGATAATGTGGCCCAAAAGCTGCCCTTCATCGGTGTAATCATTTTCCGGGAAAGTGGAGAGCTCCCTGGTTTTTCCGATATCGTGGAAAATAGCTGCCGTAATCAGCAAATCCCGGTTGATCTGGGGATAACAGGAAGCGTAATAGTCGCACATCTTGGTAACGCTCAGCGTGTGCTCCAGCAGACCTCCCACAAATCCGTGATGCACGCTCTTGGCTGCGGAGTGAAACTTAAATGCCTTGGCAAAAGCAGGGCTGTCCACAAAAAACTTGCACAGAAGCTGGTGCAGATAAGTATTCTTCACACTATCGATCAGCCCCATAAGCTCCCCGAACATCACCTCGATGTCCTTGCCTGAAACCGGCAGATAGTCCGATTCCACAAACTCTCCCTCGGCTGCCCGGCGGATACGGCGCACATTCATCTGATGGGAATTCTGAAACAGGGTAATGTCCGCCTCCACATGGACATAATCCATAGTCTCAAACTCTCCGATTCCCGGAGAGTGGAGGTCCCAGATTTTGGCGTCAATGGTGCCGGTCTTGTCCTGGAGGACCAGATTGCCGTACTCCTTTCCGTTCTTTGTGAGGGCAATCTGCTTGTTCTTGCACAGGTAGACGCAGGCTACGTGCATCCCCTCTCTCAGGGTTTCAATATATTTCATTTCCATTAATTTCCTTTCCATTTTCATCTGATATTGCCGGTAAAGATGCCGCCCCGCCACTGCTGCCAGTGGAGGCGCATCCGCTCTCCCTATCTCCCCCGGATTTCCACCGTAAACTGCAGCTGCCGGTACACATCCGCTCCATTTCGCTGAACCGTAACCTGCACCCGGTCCCCGGAACTTAAAAGGTCAATCTGATTTTGAAATTCCTTCATATTCGTTACGGTAGCCTCTCCGATGGCGGTAATGATGTCGCCGTTCTGAATCCCCGCGCTGTAGGCAGGACTGTCCGCCACGCTCTCCACCACGTAGATTCCGGCAGGCATTCCGGCCTCCGTCTGTTCACGGCTGACCTCCTGGCCCCGGATTCCAAAATAAGGCGGCGCCACGCCGTTGCTCAGATCCTCCAGCACGGCTTTATAGTCGGAAATCCCTATGACGGCAGCCATGCCGCTCTCCTGGGCGCTGGCATACGCCTCCGTTACCCATCCGATCAACTGGCCGTTCAGGTTAATGAGGAAGGTTCCCTCACTGGCCGCTCCATTGACGCTGGTATAAAATACCCGTCCAATGCCGTCTACCATCTGAACATTCCTCACCACATAGGAGATTACCCCGTAATCGGTAGAATGGATCACCCCGGCCGGACTTCCAACGGCCATGACCAGGTCTCCCTGCTTTACGGAGTAGGAATTGCCCAGTTCAATTACTGTCAGCTTGTCCCGCTGGTCCTGACCGAGACCTGACAGGTCAATGCTCACCACCGCCATATCAGCCACGGTATCCCGCTGCTTCACCGCGCCTTCCAGCACGGTTCCGTCCGCCAGCGCCACCTCAATGGAATCTGCCGCCTCAATGGCCGCCTCGGTGGTGAGGATCAGTCCCTCATTTCCCATTTTTGCAATGAGAATACCTGCATGCTGGCCCGTTGTTTCAATGGGATTGTCAAACCAGTCTACCTGACGCTGAATGGAATGAACCGATACGATTCCCTGGTCCGCCTCTGCAGCCACAGCCCGCAGTCCCGCAAAAATCCGGTCCACATCTTCCGCCTCATAAGTGTATTTTGCAATCTCCGACTGCACTACATCCCCCAGCGGTTCCGACTCGGTATCCGAATCCGCAGCCGTAGTGGCAGCGGAAACACCTGTTGTCTCCGGCTCATCCTTCGGAATGGTTACCCTCTGGCTCTCCTCCGTTTCCCCCAGGCCCAGCTGGCGCTCCGCAATGGGCTTTGAAACCGCAAAGCACACCCCGGCCACCACGCCGAACAGCATCCCGCAGAAGGCCGTTAACAAAATCCGCCTGGCAATCTGCCGCCTGGACATAGGCTGACGGACAATTTTTTCTTTGATAAAATGACGGTCTCCGTTCTTCTCAGGCATAACAAACCTCCTGGAAAAAAAACTACTGGCTCTGATGTTTGTTGAGGACGGCTTATACCCCAAGAGCACCTGGTCTTCCTGCCCGCCGTCCTTGCCTTTTATTATAAATTCCCTTCCCCGTTTATGCAACCCGATAAAGTTTAAAAGATACGTAAAATACCGCCCGAAACCATGGTAATTATCTAATTTTTTGGTATAATGTAACTGTTCAAACCAGACGAATTTATTTGCACAGGAGAATTACATGAACGAAAAATCCCTGAAAATCCTGGAATTTCATAAAATCATCAGCCAGCTGACGGAGTACGCTGCCTCCCAGCCGGGTAAGGCCATGTGCCAGAGCCTCGTGCCTTCCTCCGACTATAAGGAGATCCTCACCTGGCAGACCCAGACTACCGATGCGGTTTCCAGAGTCCGCATGAAGGGAACCATTTCTTTTTCCGGCGTGAAAGAGATCGGAGATTCCCTGAAACGTCTGGAGATTGGAAGCTCCTTAAACATCACGGAGCTTCTCTCCATCAGCTCCATTTTAACCATAGCCGCCAGGGCCAGGTCCTACGGACGCCATGAGCCTCAGGAAGGGGAGGATGCTTCCGAAGAATTTGACTCCCTGGAACCTATGTTTAAGGCCCTGGAGCCACTGACCCCCTTAAACAATGAGATCAAGCGCTGCATCCTCAGCGAGGACGAGGTGGCGGATGAGGCCAGCCCGGGTCTGGCCCATGTGCGCCGCTCCATGAAGATCACGGCGGACCGGATTCACACCCAGTTAAATTCCATGCTGAATTCCAACCGCTCCTACCTTCAGGATGCGGTGATTACCATGCGCAACGGCCGCTACTGCCTGCCGGTAAAGTCCGAGTACAAAAACCAGGTTCCCGGCATGGTCCACGACCAGTCCTCCACCGGCTCCACCCTGTTCATCGAGCCCATGGCCATTGTCCGCCTGAACAATGAGATGCGGGAGCTGGAAATCAAGGAGCAGAAGGAGATCGAGGCGGTGCTGGCGAGTTTAAGTACCCAGGCCGCTTCCTATACCGAGGAACTGAAGCTGGATGTGGAACTGCTTTCCCAGCTGGACTTCATTTTCGCCAAGGCCGCCCTGGCCCGCCACTACAAATGCAGCGCTCCCGTTTTCAACAACCGGGGCTATATCCACATCAAGGACGGACGCCATCCTTTGCTGGACCCGGCCAAGGTGGTTCCCATCAACCTGTGGCTGGGAAAGGACTTCGATCTGCTGATTGTCACCGGCCCCAACACCGGAGGCAAGACCGTTTCCTTAAAAACCGTGGGACTCTTCACCCTCATGGGCCAGGCCGGCCTTCATATCCCCGCGTGGGAGGGTTCCGAACTGGCGGTTTTTGACGAGGTTTTCGCCGACATCGGAGATGAGCAGAGCATCGAGCAGAGCCTCAGTACCTTCTCCGGCCACATGACCAACATTGTCCAGATTTTAAATCAGGCCGATGCCAGGTCCCTCTGCCTCTTCGATGAGCTGGGGGCCGGCACGGACCCCACCGAGGGAGCCGCTCTGGCCATCGCCATTTTAAGCTTCCTGCACAACATGAAGTGCCGGACCATGGCCACCACCCACTACAGCGAGCTGAAGGTCTTTGCCCTAAGCACCCCCGGAGTGGAAAATGCCAGCTGCGAGTTCAACGTGGAGACCTTAAAGCCCACCTACCGCCTGCTCATCGGCGTCCCCGGAAAGAGCAACGCCTTCGCCATTTCAAAGAAGCTGGGGCTGCCGGACTACATCATCGAGGAGGCCAAGACCCACCTGGAGGCCAAGGACGAGTCCTTTGAGGACCTGCTGACCAGCCTGGAGGAGAGCCGCCTGACCATTGAGAAGGAGCAGGAGGAGTTAAAATCCTACAAGGAGGAGATTTCCCAGCTGAAATCCCGCCTTTCCCAGAAGGAGGAACGGCTGGAGGAGCGCAGGGACAAGATTCTGAAGAAAGCCAACGAGGAGGCCCAGCGGATCCTCAGGGAAGCCAAGGAAACCGCCGACACCACCATCCGGCAGATCAACAAGCTCTCCTCCGATTCCGGCTTAAACAAGGAGCTGGAGGCCCAGAGGACCAAGCTGCGGGACAAACTAAAGCAGACCGATGAAAAGCTGGCCATCAAGACCAAGGGACCCAGCAAGCCCATTTCTCCCAAGAAGCTGAAAATCGGCGATGGGGTCAAGGTTCTGTCCATGAACTTAAAAGGCACGGTCAGCACTCTCCCCAACGCCAAAGGGGACCTCTATGTACAGATGGGCATCCTGCGCTCCCTGGTAAACATCCGGGATTTGGAGCTTCTGGATGAACAGGATGTAAGCGGCCCCTCCATTCCGGAAAAGAACAGCCGTTACCGGGTGGCCAAGGGCAGCCACAGCGCTTCCGGCAGCGGCATCAAAGTTTCCAAGTCCTCCTCCATCTCCCCGGAGGTCAACCTCATCGGCATGACTGTGGACGAGGCCATGCCCGTTCTGGAAAAATATCTGGACGATGCCTATCTGGCCCACCTGGAGACCGTCCGGGTGGTTCACGGACGGGGCACGGGAGCTTTGAAAAACGCCGTCCATCAACGGCTGAAGAAGTTAAAGTACGTAAAAGATTTCCGCCTGGGAGTCTTCGGAGAGGGAGATTCCGGCGTAACCATCGTAACGTTTAAATAGGACCGGCAGAGCCGGTCCGTCAAAAAAAGGAGATGCATCAAGTATGGCAGAAAAACAGAGAATCCTGATCGTAGACGACGACGCAAATATCGCAGAACTGATCTCCCTCTACCTGATGAAAGAGTGCTATGAGACGAAAATCGTGGGGGACGGCGAGGAGGCCTTAAAAGTCTTCCCCGAATTTAAGCCCCATTTAATCCTTCTGGACCTGATGCTGCCCGGCATGGACGGCTATCAGGTCTGCAGAACTTTAAGAGCCTCCTCCCAGGTTCCGGTCATCATGCTCTCCGCCAAAGGCGAGATTTTTGACAAGGTGCTGGGACTGGAACTGGGGGCAGACGACTATATGATCAAGCCCTTTGACTCCAAGGAGCTGGTGGCAAGAGTGAAGGCGGTCCTGCGCCGCTATCAGGTCTGCGCCGCCCAGACCCCGGCAGTGCCCAAACAGCAGGGCGAATATGTGGAGTACCCGGACCTGATCGTAAACCTGACCAACTACTCCGTCATCTACAAGGGACATTCTGTGGAGATGCCCCCCAAGGAACTGGAGCTTTTATACTTTTTAGCCGCCTCCCCCAACCAGGTCTTTACCAGAGAGCAGCTTTTGGACCACATCTGGGGTTACGAGTACATCGGAGATACCAGAACCGTAGACGTACATATCAAGCGCCTGCGGGAAAAAATCAAGGACAATGACAGCTGGGCAATCACCACTGTGTGGGGAATCGGCTACAAATTCGAGGTAAAGCGCTAAGGAGGCACACCCATGACCCGTTCCCTATATTCCAAATTTATTCTGGGCTACCTGGTCTTCGGACTGCTGGGCTTCATTTTCATCGCCACCATCTCCTCCAAGATGACCAGGGAATACCTGATCCAGACCAAAGCCCAGACCCTCTACGATGAGGCCAGCCTGATCGCCTCCTCCTACAGCACCATGTACAGCGGCAATTACCAGAATCTGGCGGACGCCTCCCCCCAGCTGCGGGCCGTGTCCCAGTTTCTCCAGGCCAATCTCATGGTGGTGGACCGGTCGGGCCATATCATTGTGGACAGCTCCGGCGAATCCGGGGAGCGGACTTCCATCGCCAATTTCGACCCCACTGCCACCGGAAACCGTTCCTACACCATCGGCACCTACAACGGCCTCTTCTCCGAGGAGGTCCTCAGCGTGTCCGCCCCCATTACGGGCAATTACAATACCTACGGCTATGTGCTGATCCATCTGCCAATGTCTCAGATTTCCGCTTCCCAGAACGGGGTCCTGAACATCCTCTACATCAGCTCCGCCTGCATTTTCGCCCTTTCACTGATCATCCTCCTGGTGTTTACCCAGACGGTATATCTGCCTTTGAGAAAGATTACCGAGGGCGCTACTCAGTACGCAGCCGGTCATCTAGATTACCGCATCCAGGTCAACACCCATGACGAGATGGGCTACCTGGCCAACACCCTGAATCTGATGTCCGATGAGCTGAACAAAATGGAGGAATACCAGAAAAATTTCATTGCCAACGTATCCCACGACTTCCGCTCCCCCCTGACCTCCATCAAGGGATACCTGGAAGCCATTCTGGACGGCACCATACCGCCGGAATTTTACGAAAAATACCTCTCACGGGTGATCTCTGAGACGGAGCGGCTCCACAAGCTGACGGAAAGCATGCTGGCCCTGAACTCCTTAGACAGCAAGGGATATCTCTCCAGAAGCAATTTTGACATCAACCGGGTCATCAAGGACACGGCGGCCTCCTTTGAGGGAACCTGCGGAGCCAAAAATATTGTATTCGATTTGACATTCGGGGATAATATCCAGATGGTCTATGCCGACCTGGGGAAAATCCAGCAGGTGATGTACAACCTCATCGACAACGCCATCAAGTTCAGCCACCAGAATTCCACCATCTACATCCAGGCGGTGGGACGCCACGAGAAGATTTTCGTTTCCGTCAAGGATACGGGAATCGGAATCCCCAAAAACAGCTTAAACAAGATTTGGGAACGTTTCTACAAGACGGACCTCTCCAGAGGCAAAGACAAAAGCGGAACGGGCCTGGGTCTCTCCATCGTGAAAGAGATCATCCAGGCCCATGGGGAAAATATAGATGTGATCAGCACCGAGGGCGTGGGAACGGAATTCATCTTCTCCCTCCCCCGGTCTACAAACCTATGATAACAATCCAGGACGGACAAGAAGATAGCCGCCCTGGATTACTGCGGCCTACTCCAGGATCAACCGGGCCGCCCCGTATATTCCCGCATCGTTTCCAAGGGTGGCCAGTCCGATTTTGGCCTTATTCTTGGAAATGGGGGTAAAATGGTCATAGTATCCGTAAATCCGGTCGATGAGATACTGGCCTGCCTTGGACACACCACCTCCGATGACGAAGATTTCCGGGTCCACCATCATGGAAGCCTGGGCCAGTGCCTGTCCCAGATACCGGCACACTACCTCTACCACCTCATCTGCCAGGGCATCTCCTGCCTTGGCCGCATCCAGCACATTCTTAGCCGTCACCTTGTCCCCGTATTCACGCAAAACAGAAGGCGTTTCACAGGAAGCCATCTTTCTTCTGGCCTCTCTGGCGATTCCCGTAGCGGAAGCCACCTGCTCCAGGCAGCCGGTTCCGCCGCAGTTGCAGTGCTCCTTCTCCTCATCTCGCATATGGAAATGGCCGATTTCTCCTGCCAGCCCGTGAGCTCCGCTGACAATCTTCTGATCCAGGATCACGCCGCCTCCTACTCCGGTTCCAAGGGTGATCATTACAATGTCCCGGTAGCCCTTACCGCCGCCCTGCCACATCTCGCCCAGGGCCGCCACATTGGCATCGTTTCCGCTTCGCACCGGAATATTCTCCAGCATGGCGCTCAGTTCCTTCTGGGGATTGACATTGTGCCATCCCAGGTTCACGCAGATTTCCACCGAACCATCGGGAAGCACCGGACCCGGAACGCCCATTCCGGCTCCCTTGATCTGGTCAAAGGAAATCCCCTCTTCCTCCAGCACCTGCCGGATGGAAGCCGCCACATCGGGGAGAATGTGCTTTCCGTCCTCCTCCTTGCGGGTTCTCACCTCCCATTTCTTCAGGAGGCGTCCGTCCTCCTCAAACAAACCGATTTTGACGCTGGTACCTCCCACGTCCACACCGATGCATTTCTTATCCATGGTATTTGTTCCCTCTTTTCTTGAATCGTTGCTTTTTCTAATTCAGCCGGATTTCCCGAATGTTCTGGGGACCCAGAACCAGGAAATTTCCCGGGAGTTTTCCTTTCAGCATTCCGGAAATGGTAAAGTCAAAGGTTCCTGCAAATTTCAGGGTTCCCTTCATGTTATAAATCTGACAGCTGTCGTCATTGTAGAGGAAAATGGCATCGCCGTCAATGCTAAAATCCGTATAAGGGAAATTAAAAGTTTTCTCCACTTTTTTATTCCCGCTTCCGTCGTAAACCAAAAGGCGGTATGGGTCCTCTCCCTCCGTGGTATCCGTTATCACCGCAGCATACTCCGGACTGTAGCAGATCGAACGGATTTCCTCCTCCAGCAGCACAGGCTCCCCAGGGGTGGGCTCCGTTTCCACTCTGGTCGAAATAAAGAAAATGCCGCCGTCGGAAAATGCCGCTACATGGTCCTCGTCCAGGAAACGGATCCGTGCCACCAGCGAATCGTTTAGATCCTCCGGAAAAATGATGCCCACCACACGGTCCGCCTGGCTCTGGCCTACGCCGAAATTATAGAAGACGATCTTGCATTTCAGCATCCCCTGCTCCAGATAGAGAAAGGAGGCCGCCAGCTGGTTCCCGCTTGGGGACAGACTGATGTCCACCGGATATCCGTCATTTTCCAGAAGGGACTTGATGGAGATCTGAAGGGTAGTTCCATCATTCCGGTACATGAACACATAGCTGGCCGAGGAATCGCTTTCCATCACTGCAGCTACTCCGCCGGCAGATACCGCAGCTCCCATAATGGGCAGCAGGGTTGCGGCCTGTCCCTGACAGCCGTCCGGACTGCAGATGTACAGCCCGGTTCCCTGCCGGTCTGCTACCACCGCATAATTTCCATTAACGGATACGATGGGAGACTTCATTTCATAGCTCTGATTCCATATCACATTGCCCCGGTGATCCAAAAAGGACATACCATCCCGTGTATAGCGCAGGATTCCGCCGCCAAAGGCCTTATAGCCGCAGAAGCTGCTGTCCGTCTGCCCCTCTGTCTGGGAGGTCAGCTCCTTCTCCCAGGATACCTGGTATCCCTCGTACTGATGATACTGGCTGAATTGGTAGACCACCGCCATGCAGACGGCAGCTATTACCAGAAATATCAGCAGAATCTTTAGCCTGCGTCGTATTACCTTCCGATGGGCCCTCTGCACCACTTCATGACTGTCCTCCTCATCTCTTCCCGCGCCCGGCCCCGCCGGTCCAGGACTGGATGGGACGATCTGCCGCCGCAGCTGACGCTTCTTGCTCTCGCGGCTCATAGAACTGATATTGCTCATCTTTTATCTCCAGTCAACTGTAAAAAGCTTACCTGGATATTATACACCACATTCTTTGAAACCGCATTACCTTTTTCAGTTCTCAGGGCATTAAAAGCTTCTGTCCGGCATAGATGCTGTTTTCGCTCTCCAGCCCGTTGATGGAACAGATTTCCTCCAGATGGTCCAGATTCCCGTACAGCTGAAAACAGATGCCGTAAAGTGTCTCTCCCGGAGCTACCTGGTAAATCCGGTAATCGGCATCCGCAGCAGCAGCTTTCTGGCTTTTGGCCTCCCCGGATGGGGCAGCCTGACTGGAGGAAACAGCCCCGCTGGTCTCGGTTTCCGTTTTTTCAGTCTCCTCGGCTGCAGACGGCTTTACCGGCGGCATAGTTTCCGGAACGACATAGGAGCCGCTCTCACCCTGCACACCAGCCTTCTCCGCTCCTGCCGTTTCCGCCCCATCCCCGCTGCTCTGAACAGGACTGATATTTCCCTCTGCCTCCTCAATCAGATAGTCCGGCTCCCCTGCCGCGGCATATCCCTTGCCGGAAGGGTCGGGAACCGTCTCCTCCATTACTGTACCTCCTGGCAGAACGGAGGCAATTACGCTTTCCATCTGCCTCATCTTCTGGAAATTGTTGAACATGGCCACTCCGCCGGCCAGGACTGTAACCGTCAGCACCCCGCACAGACCGGTCAGCAGATGGACTGTCCCCCGTTCATGGACCGCCTCGCTTTTTCTCTGGTCCATCCGCTTTTTAAAGTCCTGTATCACCCGGTCATTTCCGGATGTTTCCACACGGCGGGCGTCCTTGCGCAGCACCATATAATCCTGCATCATCTGGTTTCGTTCATAAAAAATGCTGTAACCCTTCAGCTTATAAAATCCATCCGGGGAAGTTATGTAGATCGCTTCCTCCCCCTCCAGGCCGCTATTCAGATACATCAGCTGGTTTTTTCCTGTAAAATACTGCCCGTGCTGTTTCCAGTAATTTAAAGGGCTCAGACTGCTGCCCTCGGCTCCGCAGAGAAACCAGCCCTGCACCGTCCGTTTGGGGAACATCTGCTCAATATCCTGGTAGGCCTTCTTCCATGCTTCCTCCGTAAAGACCACCGTTTCCCCTTCTGCAGCCACACCTTCCATTTCCAGAGCTCCGTCCACAAACACATAGGGAGTCTCTCCCCGCATTTCCACATTTCCAAGCAGAAGACCTACCCTCAGATCCGTCCCGTTCCAGGGCTTCAGACGTTTCAGGTAGGTATTCACATAGTCTTCCACATATAACTTTAAAACCTGATCCCTCTCCCCAATCTGCCGGATATTTTTCGGCAGCCTGGGATAGGGCTCGTACAATTCTCCCATAGAATCACCCCGCTGTAGTCTAGTCTTTTATCAACCTAGACTTTACCACATGGGGAATAAAAAATTTGTCAAAAGCTGACAGCCTTGTCCCAAAATCCTTCGACAAGAAAAATGCTTTCGCAGATACAGTCAGCCATCTGCATCACCATGGACAGGCGCACGCTCTGAAGCATCACCGGGTCCTGGCTGGCACAGCCCCCTACAATTCCGGTAATGGAAATATCGCCCACCGCCTCCAGCTCCTTGCTCACTCCCAGCCCCGGTTTCAGCGCTCCTCTGCCGATGGTGGCATAGCCTACATGATCCTTTCTCCCCACCGAGGCGTCAATGGCGACCACCACATAGTCCGAATAGTACATGCGGATATAGTTGGCATACATTTCCAGATTCATGGCATGGACCGGACGATCCAGGGTTCCGATGACCGCCGCCCCTTTTAGCCTGCGCCGTCTCAGCTTATGGCCGATCAAGGGGCCCAGGCTGTCTCCCGTAGAGCGGTCCGTGCCGATGCACAGGAAAATCACCCCTGCCTTTTTATTTCTTCTCTTCTCCTCTGCAATCAGCTCATGAAGCCTCATGGCAAATACCTCTGCCTGAAACCCCTTCCTGGTATCAAAGTAGTCAATATCTTCATATCTCTGCGCGCTAAGCTGTTTCCATAATTTCATAATCCTGCAATCCACCTGATGTTGATTTTCCATCCCTTTTTTCCTAGTATAGGTTCTTGTCCTGGAAAATATTCCATCAGAGGGGAGAGTTTTTTCTCTGCCAAAAAAGGACCGCCGCACCGGCAGTCCCTTTTTGTCTTTTCTGATTTTTATAATCCCTGGTCCTTACAGCTCAGGCATTCCAGCTTCTACTCATACAGGATCAGTGCGATCATCTGAATCGGCTCATCCCCGATACATTCCAGGCCGTGTCCCTCTCCCGGAGCGCAGTAGGTCACATCGCCCGGTCCCACCTCTGTGATGGTGCCGTTGTCATTGTACCGTCCTCTGCCGCTTAAAATGTAGTAGGTCTCGCCGTCCCCCTTGTGTATATGATAGCCGATGGCGGAGCCGGGGAAAACGGTAGTCTGAGCGAATACCCTTCCTTTTCCCTGCATTTCCTCCGGCCCTTTGAGGATGCTGGCCATCTGGATCTCTCCGGTCCCGTTAAAAGGAGCCGGCTTTCTCTCTACCTGTTTTTCACTGCTTTTGCGGATCATTGCAATACCTCCTCCTGTCAACCAAACAGCTTCTCCTTATATACCCCCTGGCGGATCAGCTCACGGATGGCATCCACCACCGCCTGCTTGTCCTCCTTGTAGGTTACGCCGAACCACTTATCCGGCGTGCGGAGCACTTTCACCCTTGCCTTTCCGCTCTGTACCAGCTGGTCGATGATCTTAGGCAGCAGATACTCCGCCTTGATATCCCCTTCTGGAACCTGGTCCAGGAACTTTGGAAAGCCTTTCTCCAGCTCCTCCAGGAAACTCTCAGGCAGTCCCCACATGTTCATGGAAACCGGCTGGCCGGGGTCAAGAGTGACCGGATTTCCTTCCTCGTCCCTGGCTTCAAGGCCCTGGCCGGTCATGCGGATTTCATAGGTCTCCGTCACATTCTCCAAAATGCCGTCCCCGCTAACCCGGCACACGCCTCTGGTTACTGCCCCATTATCGCTCAGGGTGTTGGCCAGAACGAAGGCACCCATACAGATGTCGTATACATCCCCGTCCTCCTTCATCTCCTGGACCATATAGTCATGGATCTGGCGGAAGCCCTCCTTGCCGTAGTAGTCATCCGCATTGATTACCAGGAAGGGACCCTTTACCAGTCCTTTGATGGTCAGGACCGCCTGACCGGTACCCCAGGGCTTCTTTCTTCCTTCCGGAACCTGATAACCCTCAGGCAGATCATCCAGCTCCTGATAGGCATAGGCCACAGGCGCCAGCTTCTCAATCCGGTTGCCGATAATCTCTTTAAAGTCCTTCTCCAGGTCTTTCCGGATAATAAAAACAATTTTGTTAAAACCTGCTTCCAATGCATCATGGATGGAATAATCCATGATGATCTCTCCTCCCGGCCCCACCGGAGCCAGCTGTTTGATCCCTCCTCCAAAACGGCTTCCGATACCGGCAGCCATGATTACCAGTGTGGTTTCTTTCATTCTCCACAATACCTCCCGTTTGATTTTGGTGAACCCCGAACGCTTACACTATATCACAGAAATGCTCCTGTTGTAAAGCATCAAGCCTCCCCGAATGCCGCCTCCAGAACCAGTATTTTCAGCACATCTTCACACCGCCTCACATCCTCATGATCCACATATTCATTTGGCTTATGAGCCATCTCCAGGCTTCCGGGGCCGTAGGACATACAGTTGCGGTTCCCGAGGGTTCCGGCAATTACCGCCGTGTCCGTATATCCATTGAAAAATCCCACTGCCGCCTCCTCTCCGGCAGCCTTGCGGCAGGCCCGCTTCAGAGCCTTCAGCAGGGCAGAGCGGTCGTCCCTCTCAATATATGGCCGGTCTCCGGTAATTACATAGCTTCCTCTGGTCCCCGGCACCTGCTCCTCCGCAATGTGGATGGCCTCCTCCACAATTCGTCTGGCCTTTTCCGTATCCGTCGGCGGCGTCAGCCGCATATCAATCCACACCTTACAGGAATCCGGCACCACATAGGGGCGGTATCCTCCCTCAATCTGGCCGAACGTAACCGTGGAGCGGCCCAGCTCATGGTGGACCGGGCAGCGGGAAATACTCCTGCGAATCCAGCACACCGCCTCAGCCATAGCCGCCACTGCGTCCGCACCTTTCCAGGGAGTGCTGGCATGAGCTGTCACACCCTCTATGGTCAGTTCAAACCAGGTTCTCCCTTTATGGGCCACCTGGATCTGCCCGTCTGTCGGTTCCGTATCCAAGACCCAGTCCTGAGCGCTTACCCATCCTCTCCTGACAGCTCCCTCCACACCCCGCATAAAGTCCTCCTCGTCCACAGAGCCGATGAAGGCAATGGAGCGGCCCGGCCATTTCCCCGTTTTCCCGATCCTCTCCAGGAGCGAGGCGAAGGCCGTCAGAGCGCAGGCCAGGCCGGATTTCATATCGCAGGCACCCCGGCCGTACATCCTGTCTCCCTCCACCACAGCCCCCAGCGGCGGATGGTTCTCATCCCATCCTTCTCCCAGGGTAACCGTATCCATATGGCAGATCAAAATCAGGCCCGGGCCTGGAAGTAAGCCGGGGATCCTGGCCATCAGATTGCTTCTTCCAGGCAGGATCTCATCTGTTTTCAGCTCCAGGCAGCGCTGTTCCAGAATTCCTTCCGGCTGTGATCCCGGAACGCTACCGCCTTCCTTTAACTGCAAATCCTCCTCTTTTACAGAAATGCCCCATCTCTCCGCCTGGCCGCAGATCCATGCCTTTATCCACTGGCCAATGCTGCCCTCGCAGGCCCCGGGGTCCGAGCTGTCAATCTGTACCAGCTGCCTCGCCAGAGACCAGGCAGCGCAGCGGTTTTCCTCCTCTTCCCTCACGTTTCCTCAACCTCCTGCTTGTTTTTTCTTCCGTTCCCTTTTATTTTTAAAACAGGCGAAGCCTCTGGAAAGAAGCTTCGCCTGTTTTTCCGGTCATGCCGCGCCTGCACAGAAGGCGGAAACGGCACAGCCAATTTCTGTTTTCATTTTACTGGCAGTTCTCAGCGATGAATGCCTTGATCTCATCCTGCTCTTTGCCGATTGCGCTCTCTACTACTACGGAGCCATCAGCGATTCCGGCCTTAGCCTCTTCCAGAGCAGCCTTGCCCTCGTCGGTTAAAGCAGCGTCCAGAGCCTCTCCCTCAACGATTCCTACCGCGCCGTCAGCCAGGCCAACGATCTCATACTCGCCGAAGGGAAGGGTTCCATTGTCCAGGTACTCGCCGATCACATTGTAGATCGCGTTGCCTACTTCCTTGATCACAGAGGTAGCGAAACGCTCCTGGATGGTGGGATCCTCAGCATACTGTAAGGACTGGTCGCTGTCTACGCCCAGAACATACTTTCCGGTCTCGCCGGCAGCATTGTGAACGCCGTTTCCGGAGCCGCCTGCGCAGGCAAAGATAACGGAAGCGCCGGCATCGTTGTACTGGGTCATAGCCTGAGTCTTGGCAGTGTCGGGATCATTCCATGCGCCTACATAGTTGTAAACAATCTTTACGTCGGGATTGTAAGCCTTTGCACCCTGGATGTAGCCCCAGAAGTACTCCTGGATGGGAAGGGACTCGTCCATGCCGCCGATAAAGCCGATTACATTGTCCTCCTTGGAGGCAATGTCAGCAGCAACGATTCCGCCCAGGTAAGCAGCCTGGCTGGTCGCGAAGTCGATTCCGTACACGTTGTTGTTGGTGCACTGAGACAGGATATCCTCACTGATGATGGTGAAGGCGATATCCGGATACTCGTTGGCAACGGTTACCACATTGTCCTTGAAATCGGAAGCAGTGATGATCAGGTCCGCTCCTGCATCTGCGCCCTCATACATAGCCTGAAGGTTTGCCTGAACATCTGCGGTGGTCTCGATCACATGTACATTGGCGCGGTCCGCATAATCCTTTACGGCGCGGTCTCCGCCCTCTGCCATGCTGTCCCAGTAGGACAGGTCGCCTCTGTCACGGATAAATACATAAACTTCCTTCTTCTCGCCGTCATCTGCAGCAGCCTCGCCGCCCTCTGCAGCTTCCGTGTCAGCAGCCTCTGCTCCGTCATCTGCGGCAGCCTCGGTTGCAGCCTCCTCGCTGGAGCCGCCGCAGGCGGTCACCATTCCTGCAGCCATTGCGGCCGCCAGTCCAAATGCTGCTACTCTCTTCCAGTTTTTCATTAATACATTCCTCCTTATATTTGTTTAATTTTTTTCCTTCTCTGCTTCTTCCTTGCACATCTCATAGAGCTTCTGACGATAGGAATCATCGTACTGATCCCAGAGGGGCTCTACCTTGCTCGCTTCATCCAGGAAGTAGAATACATCTCTGCCCATGGCCCTTCCCTTGATGGTGTGCATATCGATGGCATACTCCGGGATCTCCGGCACATAGCCGTTCTGGAATTCCTTCATGATGATGTTCTTAATGTGGTCCGTGGAACGCTCCTTCTGGCACTTGCACAGATAGCGGATGGCATGCATAAAGAAGATGGGGCGGTCTCCGTCCATGTAGGGATATTCCTTATGAAGGTCATACATGGTCTTTACAAAGATGGGAGCCTGGGTATTGCCGAAGCCTACATCCTCCACGGAGATCACCAGCAGACGGTTCCACATCTTCTCCTCGTGGAAAGTGGATGTGATGTACAGCTCATAAGCCATACGGAGAGCCAGATCCTCCTCAGCCCGGCGGATGCATTTCTGCAGAGCGGAAATGACAAGGTCCGCATCCAGACCATTCTTTGTTTTTGTGTTTGACCATGGATCATAATATTCCTGAGCCATTTTGTATCCTCCTTTTTCATAAAACAGTTTTCTTTTTCTATGTGACAGTCCGGGCATTCTGACGCCCGGACCATTACGGACAAATTTGCGGCCTTTAAGCCGTCTGGCTTAAACTGGCCAGCCGCTCCTTCCGCTTTGCGATCATGCTGCGGATAGCCTGGATAATAACCAGAACCACGATGATAAAGAGGTAGGGGAAGGCGTCAATCAGCTTCAGATCCATCTGGCTGTAAAGCTGCAGATATACGGTAATGGTATCGGAAAATCCGTACAGCAGGGAGCTCAGGCAGCCGATGATGGGATTGCCCTGGCTCATAGCGTCCATTGCCAGCGCCATGTAGCCTCTGCCGGCCACCATGCCGGTGGTAAAGGACTTTAAGGCTCCCATGGAAAGGTACATGCCGCCGAACGAGCAGGCCACTCCGCAGATCGCCAGAGCTACAAACTGATGGAACAGCACATTGATCCCCGCTGCCTTTGCAGCCGCAGGATTCTCGCCCACCGCCCGGATATTGATGCCCAGCTTTGTCTTATAGAGCATCCAGGAAGTAAGAGCGACGATTACCCAGCCAATATAGGTTACCATATTTTGGCCGGAAAGGATAGTCCCAATCACAGGGATATTCTGCAGGCCAGGAATGTTGATGACCGGGAAGGTGAGGCTGGTCAGGGCACTGGAGTTGGCCTTGCTGCCGGTAAGCATTACCAGCACGAACACCGTTCCTCCGGTTCCGATCAGATTGACTGCCACGCCGCAGGCGTTCATGGCGCCCTTCATGATCAGGGCGAAATATCCGAACACAAAGGAAATAAACACTCCCATGAGCACCGCTGCAATACAGCCCACCCAGAGATTCTGGGAATAGGCGCTGGCAATTACGCCGGTCAAAGCGCAGATCAGCATGGTGCCCTCAATGGCAAGGTTGAAAATACCGGATTTCGTCATCATGTTGGCTGCCAGCGTTGCCATCATCACCGGTGTGGTACTGGCCAGCACCGTCTTCCAGAACGTGGGAGACATAAAGAACTGCATCATGCCGCAGCACCTCCTTCCTCTGCCTGTGCCTGTTTAAGGGACAATTTCTGGTCATGACGTTTCTTGATAAAGTACAGGAACCTCTGAGAGGCCACCAGGAGAATGATGATTCCCTGAAGGAACGTTACAATCTCCGGGTCCAGATCCGTAGCTCTGGACATGATCTCCGCTCCCACACGCAGGTAAGCGATGAAAAACGCAGTCAGCGGAATAAAGGTGGGATTGCCGTTGGCCAGCATGTAGATCAGCAGGCCGTCCCACACGTACTGGGTCTGTGTCTGCCACTGGAACCGGCGGTACACGCCCACAATCTCGATGGCTCCGCCCATTCCGGCAATGGCTCCGCCGATAAACTGGGCCATCAGGATCACAAAGCCGGTGCGGATTCCGGACACCTTGGCAAAGGCCGTATTGCTTCCGGTCACCCGGACCTTGTAGCCGAAGGAAGTCTTGTTCATCAAAAAGATGACAAAGAGCGTGGCTGCAATCACCACCAGGAAACCGTAGTGAAGGGAGGTTCCCTTGATCATGGTTCCAAGTCTTGCATCATCCGGGAAGGGATAGCTTCCCCAGCTTCCGCTCTTCTCCAGGAAGAAGGTACTGATGATGGACAGGCCGAAATAGTAGAAAATAGAGTTGGCCATAATAGCCAGTACCACCGGATTTACCTTGGTATACTTGTTCACGATAACCGGCAGCATGGAGATCAGACCGCCTACCACTGCAGCCGCCAGGATCAGGGCAGCCTGGTGAATGATGTTGGGCAGGGGGACCGAAATCGCGATGGCCGTAGCCACCACGGCGCCCATGTAAAAGGAGGCGTCGGAACTGATGTTAAAGATACCGCTCTTCAAACAGAGGGTCAGGCCCAGACCGGTAAATACAAGGGGAATGGCCCGCACAACTACGTTAAAGAAGCTTCTCTTGGTTTCGAGAGGACCTGTCATCAGTTTCTGGATCGCCAGGCCCGGCGTTTCACTTACAAAAAGAATAATGACAAAAACGATGATCATTGAAAGCAGCAGCGCCGCGATGGTTCTGATGACGCTGAAATAATCCATGATATCAAATTTTTTCTTCTGATTTTTTTCCATGTCCTACCCCAACCCTTCCTGCTTTTTTAAGCCCAGCATGTAAAGGCCCAGCTCCTGCTCCGTCACCTTAGGCGAATTGCTCAGGGAAGCTACCACCTTGCCTTTGTGCATAACCAGAATCCGGTCACTTAAAGAGATCAGCTCATTTAAGTCAGCGGACACCAGAAGAATGGCTTTCTCATGGCTTCTCATTTCCAGGATCTTGGAATGGATGAAGGAAATCGCTCCCACGTCCACGCCCCGGGTCGGCTGGTTTAATACCAGCAGATCGCTGGGAGCCTTAAACTCTCTGGCTACGATCACCTTCTGGATGTTTCCTCCGGAAAGGCTGCGGATGGGCTGGTTCTCATCCTTGGTCTTTACCATAAATTCCTCAATCTGTTCATGGCAGTGGGCCTTGATCTTCGCCCGCTGGATCATTCCGAACTTATTGGCAAAGCTGTCAATATTGGAAACGGTCAGGTTCTCCTGAACCGACATGTCCGGCGCGCAGCCGTCCTCCATGCGGTCCTCCGGAACATGGGACATGCCGATCTTCCGGATATGGGAAACGGATTCGTGGGTAATGTCCTGGCCATCCAAAAAGACCTTTCCGTCCAGGGCTTTCATATTTCCGGTGATAATGGAAATCAGCTCGCTCTGTCCATTTCCTTCCACTCCGGCGATTCCCACGATCTCTCCCTTGCGGACCTGAAGGCTTACGCCGGAAAGCTTGGGGACCTTGAACTTATCCACGTATTTTAAGTTTTCTACCTTTAATACCGCCTCTCCCGGAGTCACGGATTCCTTATCATACTCCCAGGAGATCTCATGTCCCACCATCAGGTTGGAAATATCCTCCTCCGATACATCCTTGGTCAGGTAGGTACCCTTGGTTACTCCGGCCTTCAGCACCGTGATGCGGTCGCTGATGCGCTTTACCTCGTTTAGCTTATGGGAAATGAAGATGATGGTCATTCCCCTCTCCTTCAGCTCTAAAAGACGTTCAAACAGCTCCTCCGTCTCCTGGGGGGTCAGTACAGCCGTGGGCTCGTCCAGAATGATCAGCTTGGCATCCCGGTACAGGATCTTTAAAATCTCCAGCTTCTGCTTCATGCCTACACTCATATCCCGCACTCTTCTGGCTGCATCAATCTCGAAATTATACTTTTTCGCCACCTCATTGGTGATCTGGATATCCCGCTTCCGGTTGGATACGAAGCTGGTGTTTTTCAGCCCCAGCATCATGTTCTCCGCTCCTGTCAGGGAATCCACCAGCATAAAGTGCTGATGTACCATGCCGATTCCGTGGGCGATGGCATCTTTACTGGACTGAAGCTTCAGTTCCTCCCCATTCATGTAGATATGACCTGAGGTAACATCCTCCAGCCCGTACAGCATCTTCATCAGCGTACTTTTGCCGGCGCCGTTTTCCCCCACCAGTGCGTGAATTTCCCCCTCATCTACGGTAAAATTCACATTGTGGTTGGCCAGCACGCCGCCTTCATAGATTTTGGTTACATCCTTAACTTCCAGCAAATGCCCCATCCGCGTCTCCTTTCCGCCATTCTCCGTCTGTCCTGGCGCTCTATTTTCTGCCCGTTAAATCCCGGATCTGCAGATCACCGACTCCATGTGCTCCGCCGCCTGAGCGATGATCTGCTCCTCATCCAGATAAACCAGTCTGCGGTTCTTCATTACCACCTTTCCGTCGATGATGGTGTGAAGCACATCGTGGCTGTTTCCTGCGCTGACCAGCGTATTCACCGGTCTCTGTGAGGGATACATATGGGGCCCCTTCACATCCATCAGGATCAGGTCCGCCTTTTTACCCTCCTCGATCGTGCCCAGCTCATCTTCATGACGAAGGGCTCTGGCTCCTCCCAGCGTCATCATCTCCAGAAGGGTCCGGTTGGGAAGTGCCACCGGGTCAAAGACCGGAAGCCCCCAGAAAGCCATCACGCCCGCCTTCAGCGCCCTTACCTGCGTAAACAAATCCAGCGCAATGTGGGAAGCGCCGTCACAGCCGATTCCCGGCACCAGTCCTCTCTCCAGGAACGAGGGGATCTTGGGGAAGCCATGGTTGATGAAATTGGCCATGGGACAGAAGATCGGATGCACTCCCCATTTGGCCAAAAGGGTGATGTCCTTTTCCGTCAGCAGCACGTTGTGGGCGGTTAAGAGCCTGGGGCTTAAAGCCCCCATCTCCTCCATAAATTCCGCCGGTCTCAGCCCATAGTTCTGCAGGCAGTAGCTGACCTCATCCTTGTGCTCGCACAGGTGCATGTGGATTCCCGTATCCAGCTCCTCAGCCTTCTCCACGATCTTTTCGATCAGCTCCCTGGAACAGGTCATCAGCTGGCGGATTCCAAACCAGATATCCACCCGTCCGTTTCCGGCTCCCTGATATCCTTTATGTAATTCCTCCGTTACCCGGATACAGTCCTGGGTACTGCGCTTCATCTCGCCGCAGACCACATTTCCCATATCCATGGTGGAGGGACAGATCGCCGCCCGCATGCCGGTCTCAACTGCCGCCTCCGCAACCTCCTCCATGTGGACGCCCCCTGCATCCGCGAAGGAAGTGATTCCGGCCTTGATCATCTCCACACAGTGAAGCCTGGCGGAAGCACGCACATCCTCCGGCGACAGACTGCTCTCAAAGGGGACCAGGAAACGGGTCCAGATCATCGGATACTCGTCCGCCGTTCTGCCTCTGAGAAGCTGCTGGCAGGTATGGGTGTGTCCGTCTACAAAGCCGGGCATCAGAAGATTCCCCTCCGCCTCGATCACTTCCTTCCCCTGCCATTCGGCATTTACCGTCCGTGCATCCCCCACCTGGCAGATGCGCGTATCCGAAACGGCTACGGAACAGTCTTTCCGGATCTGAAAATCAGGAGTCAGAATGGAACAGTTTTTAATCAACAGATCGCATTGCTTCATCGATACCTTTACCTCCGGTTTATGTTATCACAACCTCCGGCGCGCCGTTTTCACGGGCCAGCGCCATCAGCCCTTCCATATAATCCTGGGAAGGCGTCTGCACCTCCATAGGAGGCCTCACGCCCCAGGGTCTGTATTTGATCAGCTTGTACCGGACATCCGGAAAATCCGCCAGCTTCCGCGATACCTGACAGACCGTCTCCTCATTGTCCAGATAGTCCGGAATCACGACGGTGCGCACCTCGTAGAGCTTATCCTCCTTCAAAAGCAGGTCCAGATTGTCCAGGACCACCCGGTTGTCCATTCCCGTCAGCTTTTTGTGGATCTCCGGATTCCATGCCTTTACGTCCAGCATAGCTTTGTCCATAGCTCTCATCAGCTGGGGCATGTCCCGAAAAGACCTCTGGCCGTTTGTATCGCAGAACGCCGTCTTGCCCAGCTCGTGGACCCGGTCAAAGAGCTTCGCAATAAAGCGGTCATACCGGGTACATTCCCCGCCGGAGACGGTAACCCCGGTGGTAAAGGGAAGAGCCGAAGACAGCTCATCCAAAATCTCATCCACCGTCATCCACCGAACCTTGGGGGAGCTGTTGTTCTCACAGACCTGAAGGCAGGTGTCGCAGTTTACGCAGAGGTCCCGGTTCCAGAGAACCTTTCCTTCCTCCATGGTCAGGGCGTGGACCGGACAGTGCTCCACGCACCGTCCGCATCCTATGCAGAGCTTCTGCGTTTCCGGGTTGTGGCAGTAGCGGCAGTGAAAGTCACAGCCCTGAAAAAAGATGGCGCTGCGGTTGCCCGGTCCGTCCACACAGCTAAAGGGAAGGATCCGGTTTACCAGTCCCCGGTCACACATTCCGCACTTTCCTTCCGAAAATTTTCAGTCCTTTGCTGGCACCGCTGCCAAGAACAGTGGAGTTGCCCAGGCAGGCCTGGCCGCTGTCGTACTTCTCGATATCCGACCGCTTCACCAGATAGCCCGTTACCCGGATCACATCGGAGTCGCTGGAATAGAAGGAGAAGTAACGCATTCCCTGGCTGAAGGAACCCCGGATTATATCCAGAATAGCCTGAGGATTCTTCTTGGCCGTCTCCTCAAAGGGGAACAGCTCGCCGATGCCTGCGGCGAAATGCTTCTGGGTCTTGGCCGTAAACAGCAGCTGCTCCGGAAGAGAGGGCTCCTCGCCTACGGGAATCCGGGTGTTGGGCGTCACTCCGGTATCGGAGGCGATCCCCACCTGTCCGTGGAGGTAGAACTTGCCGTATTTTGGTTTGTATTCGCTGACCTGCTTGTTAATCCGCTCCAGCACATCCAGGGCAAATTCCTCCGCCTTCTTTCCGTGTCCGTAGCGCTCATCGGGGTCCGTCAGCTTCAGGACGGTGTTGACACATTCTGCCAGTCCCACCATACCGAACATCCCCACGAAGCGGTCCTTGTGGATCAGGCCCTCCTCAGCCAGGAAGGTGTTCTCGATAAAATGGGCGTCCTCCAGAATAAAGGTATCTCTTCCGTCCATCTGCTCGCACTGGGCAGCCACGGCTCTGGGCAGAAGATTTTCCAGGAAGTCCTCCGGACTCTTTGCCAGGTCTCCCAGCCGCTTCAGATTCAGACGGCCCAGGGTCAGTCCGCCGCCTCCGATCGGCAGGGCATTGTAGCAGCTGACAATGGCATAATCAGGTCCCCAGTCCTGGGTGTACATCTTGTCGTTGACAAAGCTGGGCTTTGCGGTGATCAGTCCGGTCTCAATGGCCTTGCAGGCAAAGTCATCGGGCGTATGTTCATTGTAGATCATGGACATATTGGGTACCGGGCGCTGCATCTCGGCAGACAGCTCCAGAATGATGCGTCCTGCCTTCGTATCGTAAGGACCAATATCTGCGTGGCAGAAGGAGTCGCTGATGGTGCGGTCTACATTGGTCAGGAAGATCTTGATCGCATGGCGCGCTTCTGCCTCGTCCTTCACAAAGGGCTCCAGCAGCCGGTCAATGTGACCGATGTAAACCGGGCCGTCAATAACCGAAGGCACAAAACGGTAGAGGATCAGCAGATTGCTCACTGCATCCCAGATATCCTTCGGCGGCTCCAGCATAAGGAATTTGCTTCCCTGCTTCATAAACAGGTCATAGTCCGGAAGCACATATCTGGGACGGTAAGGTGCATTGCCCTCACCCATGTCAAACACAACTCCCTGGTCTACAAACCACTGGGCATCCTCGCTCAAAGGCAGGGGGTCCGGCGTATTCTCCGCCGCCTTGGCCAGCTCGATAATCCGCTGCGGGTAGGTAAGCTTGGGGTCGGCCAGGATGGCTCTGATGTTCTGTTCTGTATTGGGTGTCATAGTCATTCCTTCTTTCTATACAAAGTACTTCTTTATGTGTTAAGCTGTTTCAATTTCCAGATACTGCCCTCCGCCTTCACTGCCCCGGCTGATCACCTGAACATCCAGGAGCACCTTGCGGCTTCGGCCCTTGGGGCCAAGTCCGTTCATGCGCTGGGTCAGCATGGTAAAGGCCGTATCCCCCATCTCATGGATGGGACGGTTCAGCACCGTAATCTCATATCCAATGGAATTCAGTAAAGAAATGTCATCAAATCCCACCAGCCCCAAGTCCTTTCCCGGCTTTAGTCCATGTTCCGTCATATACCGGATGCAGCCCAGAGTGGCGGAACTGCAGGTAGCCAGAACTGCCGTCGGCGGATGGGGCAGGGAAAAGAACCGGCTGCAGGCCTCATATCCGCTCTTCTCGTCAAAATCTCCCCGGTAGATATACGGTTCCAAAACCGGAAGACCGTAATCCTTCATGCATTTTATGTAGCCGTCCCGGCGTCCTCTTCCCTTCCGGACACATTCCGGGCAGGTGATGATCCCGATCTTCCGGTGGCCTGCCTCGATCAGAAGACGAACTCCCTGATAAACAACCTCCCGGTTGTCAATGGAGACAATGTCAAAAGAAGAAGCGGGGATATCCCGGTCCATCAGGACCACCGGAATCCCCTTGGCTTCCGCCTCGTTGAGCATATTCCGGGTCCTGGGGTCGCCGCCGATTACCGGCAGGATCAAAATCCCCCTCACCCGATGCTCGATGGCCTGAACCGCAGCCCTTAATTCCCGCTCCCGGTCCTCTCCCGTATTGTAAAAGAGAAGGCTGTATCCTCCGGCCTCCGCCTGGATCTCGATGGCTTCCAGAACCCCTGAGAAAAAGGGGTTCATCCGGTTGGACATAATCACGGCCACCATCCCCGTATCGTTCAGAATCAGACTTCTTGCCACTGCATTGGGATGATAGCCGTTTTTTGAGATGATCTCCTGAATCTTCTCCCGCGTTTCAGCCTTCACATACCCCTTATTATTCAGAACCCGGGACACCGTAGCAACGGAAACACCGGCCAGTTTCGCAATATCCGATATAGTCATGCCGCGATACCCCCTCTCTGTTCTTTCCATCCATGTCCAGGGTTTGCACATCTGCGGAAAATCCTTTATTTTCCGAGGTATTTTCCAATGAAAAACTGTAAACGTTTACACATTCTTGACCTAAATAGTAACATACTTTATGATTTTTAGCAACTGATATTCCGGTATTTTTCGACTTAAATTATCTATTTATCACAACACGGACGGCGGTTAAAAAGATGCCCTCCCCCTGGACTTTCCCCCTCATTTTTCACAATGTAAAGGCTGTGGTTTCTGCAAGGAAAAATATGGTTGCCGCTGTCATGATTTCGGCTATAATAGGGCTGACAGATTCAATACAAAAAAAGCGGCCGAAGGCCGCAAAGGGAGGAATTCTTCCTGCTCTTGCAGGAAACACATCATGAAACAGATTGAAAATCCTTATATGAGGACATTCGCAGAGTATGCAATTATCACCGCCAGCATGATGCTCATGGCGGCAGGTACCTATTTCTTCAAGTTTCCCAACAACTTTTCCTTTGGAGGGGTAGCAGGCTTTTCCACTGTGGTCAGCGCCCTGACCAGTTTGTCGGCCAGCGATTTTACCTCCATCGCCAACATTGTACTGCTGTTTTTCGGCTTCGCTTTTCTGGGGCGGGATTTCGGATTTAAGACCGTTTACGCCACCCTGGTAATGTCCGCCGGGCTGTGGATTTTTGAGCGTTTCTGTCCATTGACCCACACCATTACCGACCAGCCTCTCTTAGAGCTGCTCTTTGCCGTTTTCCTGCCCGGAATCGGCAGCGCAGTGCTCTTTAACATCGGGGCTTCCAGCGGCGGCACGGACATCATCGCCATGATCTTGAAAAAACACACCAGCCTGAACATCGGAACCGTTCTCATGCTGGTGGACGTAGCTGCAGTGGTTTCCTCCTTCTTCGTGTTCGGACCGGAAACCGGCCTGTTCTCTCTGGTAGGACTGGCTGCCAAGTCTTTGGTAATCGACAACGTGATCGAGAGCATTAACCTGTGCAAATGCTTCAATATCATCTGCGATGACGCAGAACCGATCTGCAGCTATATCATCCACACCTTAGGGCGCAGCGCCACCGTATACAAGGCTCAGGGAGCTTTTTCCCACCATCAGAAAACCATCATCCTGACCACCATGCATCGGGGCCAGGCGGTAAAGCTGAGAAATTTCATCCGGCGCACAGAGCCCACCGCCTTTATCCTGATTTCAAACTCCAGTGAGATTATTGGAAAAGGATTTTTGAGCCATTAAAATTTGCCACAGGCGATCAGGGACTCCCCCTGCTCTCCCCACAGAGAAATCAAGTGATAAAGATCAATCCCATTAAACTCCGCCCGGACTTCCTGAAGGATCTGCCCGGACGGAGTTTTTAATTGTCCCGGCAGCTCCTCACGCACGGGAAAGGGAATCCACCCGGATTTCCGGCCAAAAATGGCAAAAAACGCCATGGCTATTTTATTCGTGAAAAAAGCCCAAAACTATGGTAAAATAAATCCATAAGAATACTGCCCGAAACTTGAGCCGGAACATTTTTACAAAGGAGGAAGTTTATGGACCTGAAACTTGAAATGAAGCAAAGCCAGACCTTATCCCAGCGCATGATCCAGTCCGCCGAGATTCTTCAGATGACCGCGGAGGAGCTGAATACATATATCAACGAACTGGCCCTGGAAAATCCCGTCATCGATATGGTTTCCCCTGCTACTCCGGGGCAGCCGGAATCCATCGAGCAGCGCCAGTGGCTCAATTCCTTCAATGAGGAAAACTATTATCTGTATCAGCGCCAGAACAACGATGATGAATACGATTTTCGGGACAGCTGGAATATCCGCACCGATGAAGGGGAGACTCTGACCGACTACCTCTGGTCTCAGCTGATCACCGGGGATTTCACCCAACAGGAGCAGGATATTTTAAAATTCATGCTGGAATGCCTGGACAGCAGGGGCTATCTGGAAGAAGACCTGGAACACATCGCAGAGACCTTCCACATCAGCATGGAAAAAGCAGAATTTCTTCTGGAGACCCTTCAGAGCCTGGACCCCGCCGGAGTCTGCGCCCGGAATCTGGAAGAATGCCTGCGGATCCAGTTGATCCGCCGCCAGATGGCCACCCCGGCCCTTCTTGCGATCGTGGACCAGGGCCTTGAAATGGTGGCAAAGAACCAGATAAACGCCATTGCCCGGAAATTCCGCCTGACCGCGGGGGAAGCCGCAGGCTGCTGCCAGATCATCAGATCCTTAAACCCTAAGCCGGGAGTATCCTTCTCCAGCCGTGAAAAGCTGCGCTACATCATCCCGGACGTCACCATCGTCAAGTTCAAGGACTCCTTCTCCATCCTGCTGAATGAGTCCATGTACCCTTCCATCGCCGTCAACAGCTACTACCGCCGGCTGGGGGAAGAATCACAGGCTCAGGAGGTACAGGATTATCTCAGCAATAAGATCCGCCAGGCGGAATGGGTGAAACAGTGCATCGCCCAGCGCGGAAAGACCCTGATGGACGTCTCCAAGGCTATTTTGGAGCGCCAGGAAGCATTTTTCGCCATGGGCCCCAGCCATCTGGTACCTCTGACCATGGCAGAACTGGCCGGCCAGCTGGAGCTTCACGAATCTACCGTCAGCCGGGCTGTCAGCAAAAAATATCTCCAGTGTTCCTGGGGCGTCTACCCCATGAGCTATTTCTTCTCCCGCCGGGTGGGAGCTGCCGGCGATTCCGGCACTGCCGTGACTGCCTCCAAAATCCAGGACATGATGGAGGAGATTATCCGGGGAGAGGATAAGAAAAAGCCCTACAGCGACCGGATTCTGGCGGAAAAGCTGGCGGAGCAGGGCGTATCCATCTCCAGGCGCACCGTAGCCAAATACCGGGAAGAGAGGGGCATCGGGGATGCATCCAGCCGGAAGGAATATGAAATCAATTAAGGAGAAACTGAGATGAGCGATTTTAATAAAAAGGAAGAATCCGGGGACTGGGAGCTTTCAGAAGATTTCTATAACGGCGGGACAGACCGGGATCTGAAGCTGGAGGATTTTATGGAGGAAGGAGAGCTGGAGTCGGAGGGGGATTTCCTCTCCGGCTCCGACAAGCGGCTGCAGCAGACGGTCCGGGACATTGAGGCGGTCCTGGCCCTCAGTGCGAAGAGCCGCCCCATTTCGGAAATCGCCTCCTCCCTGGGGATGGAACCTTCCTATGTGGAGCTCATTCTCCAGTGCAGCCAGGGCGCCCGTGAGGACGATGCCATCGCCATGGCCCATCTGGTGCTGATGAGCTTGTAAAATGAAAGATTCCGGACCGGTTTGAGAAGAAGAAAATGAAGGCGCAGGGCTGAGTATCGGCCTGATGCCCTTAATCCAGGATTTACCCGAAATAATTTCAGAAACATATTGACAAATCGGAGATTTCTGGGTAGAATATTACCGTTGTCAGCAATGACCGCATGCCCAGATAGCTCAGTTGGTAGAGCAGAGGACTGAAAATCCTCGTGTCGTTGGTTCGATTCCGACTTTGGGCATTCTGCAGGTGTAGTTCAATGGTAGAACACTAGCCTTCCAAGCTAGATACGTGGGTTCGATTCCCATCACCTGCTTTTTTATTTATCAGCCGGAGCCTTGATCTGTCGGGGTTCCGGCTGATTTTTTTATTGTTTTATCTCTTTTCGGAGCAGACCTGCTGCTCCATGACTGGGAGGACTTAATGATGCCGGATTTTAAAATGCTTTTAGACACCAAGGAGTATCAATTTCTGAAAACCGACCCCCGACTGGGCAGGCGGATCCTTCTCCTCGGACTCGGAGGAAGCTATGCCTACGGGACCGCCAACGAAAACAGTGACATTGATTTCCGAGGCGTCACCTTAAATCTCCCCTCCGACCTGCTGGGCCTCACAGAGTTTGAGCAGTATGAAGACCATCACACGGATACGGTAATCTATTCCTTTAACAAAATGGTCCGTCTTCTCCTGGAATGCAACCCAAACACCTGTGAAATCCTGGGGCTGCGGCCAGATGAATATTTGATCTTGTCTCCCCTTGGCCTGGAGTTTTTAGAACGCAAACGGATTTTTCTCTCCAAACGGGCAGCAAAATCATTCGGCGGCTATGCCAGCGCACAGCTTCGCCGTCTTCAGAATGCAATTGCCAGAGATTCCATGCCTCAAAAAGAGAAGGAACAGCATATCTTTCACTCTGTCCGCAATGCTCTGGAGGATTTTCAGAGACGGTACAGCCCTGAAGAATAAAAACTTTTCGCAATAAAAATACTAGATATTTCCACACT
>ERZ1643246.1030-NODE-1030-length-32027-cov-5.180658_pt1 | contig 32027 bp, 26 predicted proteins | sample MGYA00579265_ERZ1643246 | MGnify/ENA primary metagenome ERZ1643246 (study PRJEB29033, sample SAMEA4952261) | chicken gut metagenome | biome: Broiler Chicken; feature: Gastrointestinal Tract; material: Caecum | place: Ireland | collected 2018 | study: Broiler...
CGTCGCAGGTGCCTGTATGTGCGAACTGGACAGGCAGGGGAGAATTCTCGTACCTTCAACGCTTCGGGAATTTGCCGGTCTGGAAAAAGACGTGGTGCTTACTGGAAATCTGAACCGCATCGAGGTTTGGAGCAAAGCGAAGTGGAGTGAAAATAACGATTACGATGACATGGATGCCATTGCAGAAGGTATGCAGGAGATGGGAATTGTCATCTGATGCGGCTTTGCGGCAAGGAGTAGATAACGTATGGAATTCAGGCACACTTCCGTGCTGCTGCGGGAGACCATTGAAGCGCTTCATGTGAAGCCGGACGGCATCTATGTGGACGGAACACTGGGAGGGGCGGGACACGCCTCAGAAATATGCAAATTATTATCTGCCACGGGGAGATTAATAGGAATAGACCAGGACGATGCTGCAATTACTGCTGCCTCGGAACGCCTCAGGGAGTATAAAGACCGCGTGACGATTATACGCAGCAATTATTGCAGCATGGTTTTGGAATTGGAAAAAAGGGGAATCCGCCGGGTGGATGGGATTCTGCTGGATCTGGGAGTATCTTCCTATCAGCTGGATAACGCCGGGCGGGGATTTTCGTACCGGGAGGACGCGCCTCTCGATATGAGAATGGATCAGAGACAGGAAAAAACTGCGGCTGACATCGTGAACGGCTACAGTGAAAGTGAACTGTACCGGATCATCCGGGATTACGGGGAGGACAAATTTGCGAAGAATATTGCAAAACATATCTGCCTTGCCAGACAGCAGGCACCTGTTCGTACTACCGGGGAGCTGGCAGAGATTATAAAACGGGCGATTCCCATGAAAATCAGGGCTGTCGGCGGCCATCCTGCAAAACGGACGTTTCAGGCGATCCGCATCGAGCTGAACCATGAGCTGGATGTGCTGCGGGATTCTCTGGACGGGATGATTGATATCTTAAATGACGGGGGAAGGATTTGTGTGATTACCTTCCATTCTCTGGAGGACAGGATCGTGAAGAATACCTTCCGGAGAAATGAAAATCCCTGTATCTGTCCGCCGGATTTTCCCGTATGCGTGTGCGGGAAGGTTTCCAAAGGCAGAGTGATTACCAGAAAACCCATTCTTCCTTCCGCAAAAGAGATGGAGTATAACAGCCGTTCAAAGAGCGCAAAACTGAGAGTATTTGAAAGGAAAATCCTTTCGGAAGGGGAGTCCGGAAGGATTTAAGGAGATAGTGTAATGGCCAGAAAAAGCAACAGAAGGGTAAATTCACGAGCGGAAAAGCAGGAACGGTATGTGGTGTGGGGAAATACCGTCCGCGTAGAAGAGGCCATACCGGAAGAGAGACCACAAAGGAGAAAGAGCGTAAGCCGGAGAGCACAGAAAAACAGGGCGAGGGCCGTCCAGATGAGCAGAGGGTATGTGCTGTTTCTGACGGTGGTATCTGTGGCCGCACTGCTGATGTGCGTGCGGTATCTGAAGCTGAAGGCTGAGATCACCACCCAGACCAGTCAGATTGCCTCCATGGAGTCGGCACTCAATGAGCTGAAAGCAGACAATGACGCCTTATATAATACGGTGACGTCATCGGTGGATCTGGAAAAGATCCGCCAGGAAGCCATGAACCGACTGGGGATGGATTATCCCCGGAAGGATCAGATTTATCAGTTCGACACATCAGGAAACAGCTATGTCCGTCAGTATAAGGACGTGCCGGATGCAGAATAGGTGATGAAGTGCAGAAAAGAAAAAGAAAGACCGGGGGGAATCCCCTGGTCACAAGAAAAATCAATAGCAGGATGAGGAAAAAGCTGGTATGGCTGCTGGGGCTGGTCGTACTGGCTTTAATCGGTTTATGTGTGCGTATCACATATATCAATGCCAGCGAGGGAACCAGGTATACTCAGCAGGTACTCAGCCAGTCCCAGCAGAAGTACGACAGCCGCGTGATCCCCTTCCGGCGGGGCGATATCCAGGACCGGAACGGGGTGGTGCTGGCCACCAGCGAAAAAGTCTATAAGATTATCCTGGACTGCCGGGTGGTAAACTCCAATGAGGATTACATGGAACCCACCATCAAAGCCATGGTGGAGGTGCTGGGGCTTGATGAACAGGAGATCCGGGACAAACTGGAAAATGAAGAGACAAAAAACAGCCAGTACCAGATCATGAAGCGGAATGTATCCATCACGGACAAAAAGGCATTTGAGGAATATGAAGATCCCGATGAGGAAACCGCGAAATCTCTGTCTAAGGAAGAACTTGAAGAACGCAGCAACATCAATGGCGTCTGGTTTGAAGAGGATTATCTTAGAACGTATCCTCTGGGATCCACGGCCTGCGATCTGATCGGATTTACCTATACAGGCAACACGGCAGACTGGGGTATTGAGGGATATTATTCCAGCACCCTGAACGGAGTCAATGGCCGCCAGTATGGCTATTTCACTGAGGACGCGGATGTGGAACAGACGATCATTGAACCGGAAAACGGCAATACCGTGGTCTCCACCATCGATGTGAATATTCAGCAGACGGTGGAAAAATATATACAGACCTTTATGGAAGGAATGGCTTTTGGCCCCAACGGCGACGAGGGAGCAAAAAATGTGGGAGTGGTGGTGGCGGATCCCAACAACGGAGAGATTCTTGCCATGGCCAGTTCCGATCCTTACGATCTGAATGATCCCAGGGATCTGGAGAAATTTTATTCTCAGGAAGAAATCGATGCCATGTCCGAGGAGGACATGCTGGAAAACCTGAACCTGCTCTGGAGGAATTTCTGCATCAGCGAAACCTTTGAGCCGGGATCCACAGTAAAGCCCATGACGGTGGCGGCGGCGCTGGAGAGCGGCTCTGTCTCGGCGGGTTCCACCTATGTGTGCGACGGCTATGAGATGTTCGGGGATCAGCAGATCAAGTGTTCCATTTATCCGGGCTACCACGGGGAGGAGACTCTGGCGGATTCTCTGAAATATTCCTGCAACGATGTGATGATGCAGCTGGCAGAACAGATGGGCGCGGAAGTATTCATGAAATATCAGGATGTTTTCAATTTCGGAAATCTCACAGGCATTGATCTGCCCGGCGAGGCCCGGGGAATTCTTCACAGTGGCTCAGATATGAATGTGACCGAGCTGGCAACCGCTTCTTTCGGCCAGGGATATACCTGTACGATGATTCAGGAAGTGGCGGCGCTCTGTTCCGTAATCAACGGAGGTTATTATTATCAGCCACATGTGGTCAGCAGGATCCTGGACGAAGACGGAAATGTGGTGAAAAACATCGAGCCGGTGATGATGAAGCAGACCGTATCTTCCGATGTATCCGCGCTGGTCAGAAGCTATATGGGAACCGTGGTGGAAAAAGGCGGAACCGGTTATGCCGCGAAGCTGGACGGCTACAGCATGGGAGGCAAGACAGGAACCGCGCAGAAAATATCCGAGGATACCGGAACCTACGGACGGGATTATCTGGTATCGTTTATCGGGTTTGCGCCCCTGGATAATCCCCAGGTGGTGGTCTATGTGGTGGTGGATGAACCCAATACCCAGTATCAGGCCGACAGCAAGTATGCACAGTATATCGCCAAACAGATTATGCGGGAGATTCTTCCTTATATGAATATTTTCCAGGACGAAGCGGAAACAGGAGAAGAAAACAGCGAGATGGCATACTTTGAAAATCTGATGGAGCAGCAGGCAGCGGAAAACGCCGTAAAGATTGCCCAGGGCTACAGTGTGGAGGATAAAAATAATTCCGCGGCGGCCCAGGGAACAGATGCGGAAAACGGCACTGCGTCCGGGGAGGAGGCAGATTCTCAGGATAACGGCGATACCTCAGAGGAAGCAGATTCCCAGAGCGGCAGCGACACCCAGGAGGAGGCAGATTCTCAGGACAGCGGCGGCACTTCAGAGGAAACGCAGGCAGGCGCCGGTGATGGCAGCGAGCAGGGCATCGACAACAGCGGAAGTATCGTACCTCCCGACGAGGAAGAAGAGGTCACCGGCGGAGAAAAACAAGAGGACGGCGGCATCACCAACCAGGATGTGGAACTTCAGAGCGGCAACTGACGAATCCTTTGGAGAATAACCTCACAGAAGCACCCATAAACTTTAGGGAAGGTTTCTGTGAGGTTTTTTTATGCGAAAAAATATGACCTTCCACAAGAAAAAGACGGCGGTGGTATTTTTCTGCTGCGCGGCACTGCTGGCAGGGCTGGTGGGGAGGCTGGTATATCTGATGGTTTTCCGTTCCGGGTATTACGCGGAGAAGGCAGATGATCTCCATGAGCGGGAACGGGATATCAAGGCAGCCCGGGGAAAAATCCTGGACAGGACAGGAACCGTTCTGGCCGATAACCGGACCGTCTGCACCATTTCCGTGATCCACAGCCAGATTACGGAACCGGAAAAAGTCATCGATATGCTGGTAAAAGAACTGGGACTTACGGAAGAAAAAGCCAGGGAGCGGGTGGAAAAGGTATCCTCCATTGAGCGGGTGAAGACCAATGTGGACAAAGAAACCGGAGACCGGATCCGGGCCATGGAACTGGACGGCGTGAAGGTGGATGAAGATTACCGGAGATATTATCCTTACGGGCAGCTGGCTTCCCGGGTGTTGGGGTTTACCGGAGGAGACAACCAGGGGATCATTGGCCTGGAGGTAAAGTATGAAGAGATCCTAAAAGGAATCGACGGGAAAATTCTCACCACCACCGATGCCAGAGGCATAGAAATCGGGGAAATCGGTGAGAGCCGCGTGGAACCGGTGGCCGGTTATGATCTCACGGTGAGTCTGGACCGGAATATCCAGGAGTATGCCCAGCAGGAGGCGCTGCGGGTACTGGAACAGAAAGAGGCGGATGCGGTGTCCATTCTGATTATGAATCCACAAAATGGCGAGATCTATGCCTGTGTCAATGTGCCGGAATTTGATCTGAATGATCCGTTCACGCTCAATGACGGCACAGATACGGCGGCCCTGTCGGAAGAAGAATTGCAGGAGCGGCTGAATCAGATGTGGAGGAACATCTGTATCAATGATACCTATGAGCCCGGTTCTACCTTCAAGGTGATCACAGCGGCCGCGGGCCTGGAATCCGGGGCGGTATCGCTGGAGGATTCCTTTTACTGTCCCGGATACCGGGTCGTGGATGACAGGAGAATCCACTGTGCCAACCGGAAGGGCCACGGCAGCGAAACCTTTGTGCAGGGAGTGGAGAACTCCTGCAACCCTGTCTTTATCGATGTGGCGCTTCGGATGGGAGTGGATGAATTTTATTCCTATTTTCAACAATTCGGACTTCTGGAAAAAACGGGAATTGATCTGCCGGGTGAAGCTGGCACTATCACCCACCGGAAAGAAGATATGGGCCAGGTGGAGCTGGCCACCATGGCCTTTGGCCAGTCATTTCAGATTACGCCGGTGAAGCTGGCGGCCACAGTGTCCTCTCTGATCAACGGCGGCTGTCGGATCACGCCGCATCTGGCGGTGGAAGCCCGAGACGGAAACGGCACAGTGATCCAAAGCTACAGTTACGGAAAGGGAGAGCGGATCCTTTCGGAAGAAACCTCTGAGAAGCTTCGCTATGTGCTGGAACAGGTGGTCAGCGAGGGCGGAGGAAAGAACGCCAGGGTGGAGGGATACCGGATCGGAGGGAAAACCGCCACCTCTCAGACACTTCCGCGAAGCGCCAACCGGTACATCTCTTCCTTCCTGGGCTTTGCGCCGGCCGATGATCCCCAGGTGCTGGGCCTGTGCATCATCTATAATCCCCAGGGGATTTATTATGGAGGAACCATCGCGGCGCCGGTTATTCAGAGTATCTTTGAGAATATCCTCCCTTATCTGGAGATCCCCATGGAGGAGCAGAAAGCTCAGGATAACGGATGAACCGTATTTTCCGATGGACCGGATGGTAACGGTTCAGTCTTCTGCTTTCCGGCGAGTGCGCCGTGTGCCGGTGGCACACGTTTAGCGCCGACCGAAACGGAATATAGACCACGCTGCATGTGCAGCGGGATCCCGAGGCATACCGGCCGGGAAATCCGCCCGGAAAATGGTTGATGGATGGTGGGAAAAGTATTATACTAAAAAGGATAAAAATAAGAGAGGCAGCCTGCGACAGAAGAATGCGCGCTGCCTGAAGGTACGAGGTGAAATATGGATTTTAAAGTAGTGATACCGGTGCTGATTTCTTTTGTAATCAGTGTGATTCTGGCTCCCGTTATTATTCCTTTCCTGCGGAGACTGAAGGCATCCCAGACCGAGAGAACGGACGGCGTGAAATCTCATCTGGCCAAGGCGGGAACGCCCACCATGGGAGGACTGATTTTTCTGATTGCGACCACGGTGACGGCACTGTTTTATGTGAGGGACTATCCCAACATTATTCCGATTCTGTTTCTGACGCTGGGCTTCGGACTGATCGGATTCCTTGACGATTATCTGAAAGTGGTGCTGAAGCGCTCCGACGGCCTGCTTCCCATGCAGAAGATGGCCGGACAGATTGTGGTGACCGGCATTTTTGCCTTTTACCTGATCCGGTTTACCGATGTGGATCTGACGTTGCTGGTACCTTTTTCCGGCGGATATTACTGGAATATCGGATGGCTGGCGGTTCCGCTGCTTTTTGTGGCGGTGATCGGTACGGTCAACGGTGTGAATTTTACAGATGGTCTGGATGGTCTGGCAGCCAGTGTGACGATCATGGTGGCCACCTTCTTTTCCGTGGTGGCGGTGGGAACAGGCAGCGGCATTGAACCCATTACCTGCGCGGTGGTAGGCGCTCTGATGGGCTTTCTGCTGTTTAATGTTTTTCCGGCCAGGGTATTCATGGGAGACACCGGATCTCTGGCGCTGGGCGGTTTCGTGGCGGGAACCGCGTATATGCTGCAGATGCCGCTGTTTCTGATCCTGGTGGGACTGATTTATCTGGTGGAAGTGGCGTCTGTGATCATCCAGGTGACGTATTTTAAAAAAACCGGTGGAAAGAGAATTTTCAAGATGGCGCCCATCCATCATCACTTTGAGCTGTGCGGATGGTCGGAGACCAGAGTTGTGGCAGTATTCTCCATCCTTACGGCGATTCTGTGTATGATCGGTCTGCTGGCTCTTTAGGAGGAAAAGTCATGGAAATGAAAGACAGAAACGTATTGGTATTTGGATCCGGGATCAGCGGTATCGGCGCGGCGGATCTCTTAAAAGAGGTGGGTGCCCGTCCGGTGATCTACGACAGCAATGAGGCTCTGGATCCGGAGGCAGTCCGCCAGAAGCTGAAAGACGGGACGGACGTGCGGATCCTGCTGGGACAGCTGACGCCCGGGATGCTGGAAGGTATTTCTCTGGCTGTGCTAAGCCCCGGTGTTCCCACAGATCTTGCGGAAGTGCGGCAGATCCGTGACGCGGGTATTCCCATCTGGGGCGAGGTGGAGCTGGCGTATCAGATGAGCAGGGGCAGAGTCCTGGCGGTGACAGGAACCAATGGAAAGACGACCACCACTGCCATGCTGGGAAAGATCATGGCAGATTATCTGCCGCAGGTGTATGTGGTGGGAAATATCGGTACACCCTACACCTCGGTGGCGCTGGAAACCACCGACGATTCGGTGACGGTGGCGGAGATCAGCAGTTTTCAGCTGGAGACGATCCAGGAGTTCTGTCCGGAAGTCAGCGCGATTCTGAACATCACGGAGGATCATCTGAACCGTCATCATACCATGGAGGAATACATCCGGGTGAAGGAACTGATCACGAAAAATCAGAAGGAAAACCAGGTCTGTGTGCTGAATTATGAGGATCTGACGCTGCGGGAATTCGGGAAAACACTCCGGGCAAAAGCCGTGTATTTTTCCAGTCTGCAGAAGCTTCCCCAGGGCGTTTTCCTGGACGGAAAGAAGATTGTTCTGAGGGATGGAGACCGGGAGGAGGTTATCACCTCCACCGACCGGCTGAAGATTCTGGGACGCCATAATTATGAAAATACCATGGCGGCCGCGGCTATGGCCTATTACGCAGGGGTGCCGGTGGAATCCATCCGCCGCAGCGTGGAGGCCTTTACCGCGGTGGAACACCGGATCGAATATGTGACGGAGAAGAACGGCGTGGTTTACTACAATGACTCCAAGGGAACCAATCCGGACGCGGCCATTAAAGGCATTCAGGCCATGGACCGTCCCACGCTGCTGATCGGAGGCGGGTATGACAAGGAATCCTCCTATGAGGAATGGATCCGCTCTTTTGACGGCAAGGTGCGTTATCTGGTGCTGATCGGGCAGACCAGGGAAAAGATCCGGGACGCCGCCGCCCGCTGCGGATTTACTAACACCATCCTGGCGGACAGCCTGGAGGAAGCCGTAAAGCTCTGTGCCCGCATGGCTCATCCGGGAGATGCGGTGCTGCTTTCACCGGCCTGCGCCAGCTGGGGACAGTTTAAGAATTATGAAGAGCGGGGACGGATGTTCAAAGAGTATGTGCGGGCGCTGCCGGAGGAGACGGTGGAGTAAACGGCAGGCAGCCAAAAAACAGAAGACAGAAACTTACATAACAACAGCCGGAGACGGAAAAATGAACTTTTTCTGTTCCCGGCTGTGTTCTGTTTCCGATAGTGGAAAGTTTATCCGGTGTGCTTGCCCTTCGGAGAATGGAATGATACAATGCCGGTATGAGAAAAGAAATGAAAATTCAAGTGACAAAAGGAATCCTGGAACAGCTGGCGGCGCTTCCCGGGACAACAGACATCGGGAAACTTCTCCGGCATCAGGCGGGACTTACAAAGCGGGAGATCCGCCAGGCCAAATTCCGTCCGGGAGGGATCCTTAAAAATGGAGTCCGCTGCCGGGTGACAGAGCCGGTGAAACAGGGAGATATGATTCTGGTGTGTCTGGAATCAGAAGAAAACAGATCAGATCATCTGGAAACCTTTCAGGGAGAGGAGCCGCGCGCGCTGGCTGTGCTGTATGAGGACGAGGACCTTCTGGTGGCGGAAAAGCCTGCCGGAATGTCCAGTCATCCCTCCGGCAGCCATTACCGGGATACGCTGGCCAACCTGGTGCAGTCTCATCTGCTGGGAAAGGGCGAGGCCTGCCGGATCCGCCCTGTGGGACGACTGGACAGGGAGACCTCCGGCATCATGGTGTTCGCGAAAAATCAGGCCGCTGCCGCCAGACTGGGCGAACAGAGAAAAAAGGGGGAATTTCAGAAGATTTATACGGCGCTGGCAAGAGGAGAACTTCCGGCCGGAAGCAGCGGCTGTATTTGCCGGCCCATCGGGCCCGATCCCGGGAACCGGTTCCGGATGCGTATCGATGAAAAAGGAAAAGCGGCCGTCACCCACTGGAGAGCGGAGGCATCGGGAGGGGGATATTCCCTTCTGAAACTGTGGCTGGAGACCGGAAGAACGCACCAGATCCGGGTGCATATGGCATGGATGGGATACCCGCTGGCCGGGGACCGTCTTTACGGGGAGCATACGGAAAACGGGATGTGCCGGGCGGCGCTTCATGCGGGAAGGGTACGGCTGATCCAGCCGTTTACCGGGAAGGCGCTGGAATTTGAGGCGACGCTTCCCCGGGATATGAGGGAACTGGCAGAAAATACCCTCCGGGGTGTGCTGAGATTATGCGGTAAAGTACCTGAAACGTCAGGAACAATAATATTTCCGGAAAATCCGTCATAAGCTGAAATAAGTTGAGGCAGTTGTGGAACCCGTATGCTGCAAAGGGGCAGAGGGCGGCCTGCGGCGGGCTCACAGCGGAGGGCGGAACAGAATGAAAACCAAAATGGATAGAAGAGGGCAGCGGGAAGACAGAGAAATCCCCCATGCTCCGGCGGATCTTTTGCTGGGGTTTCTGGTATTGCTGCTGCTGGCACTGGGGCTGGTGCTGCTGTACAGTACCAGCGCCTACAACGGCAGGGTGAAATTTGACGATGCGGCCTATTACTTTAAAAAGCAGCTGTTTGCCACCCTGCTGGGACTTCTGGCTTTTTATCTGGTATCCCACATGGATTATCACCGGATAGCCCGGCTGGCCTGGCCCATTTACGGCGTCTCCCTGGTGCTGTCCACCCTGGTATTGTTTGTGGGAAGGGAATACAATGGTTCCAAACGCTGGCTGGCGCTGGGGCCTCTGTCGTTTCAGCCGGCAGAGTTTGCCAAGGTGGCGGTGGTGATTTTCCTGGCGCGTCAGATCAGTGAGAGCAAAAGGCGCACGGACACGTTCCGGTTTATGGCGCTGACCATGGCCATGCTGCTTCCCATCGTGGGGCTGGTGGGTACCAACAACCTGAGTACGGCGGTGATTATTCTGGGAATCGGAGGAATCCTGATCTTTGTATCCAATCCCAGATATCTGCCGTTCGTGGGGATCGGCGCCGCGGGGCTGGCCTTTGTGGGTATTTTTCTCAGCGTGGAAAGCTACCGGCTGGAGCGTCTGGCCATCTGGAGAAATCCGGAAGCCTATGAAAAAGGATTCCAGACGATCCAGGGCCTGTATGCCATCGGAAGCGGAGGAATTTTTGGCAGAGGACTGGGGAGCAGTCTTCAAAAGCTGGGCTTTGTGCCCGAGGCCCAGAACGATATGATTTTTTCCATTATCTGTGAGGAGACCGGGCTGGTGGGCGCTGCCCTGGTGATTCTGATTTTCGGACTGCTGATCTGGAGGCTGATGGTGAACGCGGTGCATGCTCCGGATCTGCTGGGAGAACTGATCTGTACCGGAATCATGGGGCATCTGGCCCTCCAGGTGATTCTGAACATCGCCGTGGTCACCAATACCATTCCCAACACAGGCATCACACTGCCTTTTGTCAGTTATGGAGGTACTTCCGTTTTGTTTCTGATGGGTGAGATGGGGCTGGCAGTGTCCGTGAGCCGCAGTGCCGCAGGCAGAAGGCGATGAAAGTAACATCTTTCCCGCGTGTGCATAGATTAAAATAAGTGGGAGTGCGGGAGTGAAATCATTGGGCGAAATGATCATAGAGGGCGGACGCCCTCTTTTGGGCTGTGCCAGAATTCAGGGGTCCAAGAATGCGGCGCTGCCTATGATGGCCGCGGCCATACTGCACGAAGGAGAGGTGGCGCTCCATAACTGTCCCCGGATTGCGGATGTTTTTTCCATGGAACGGATTCTGCAGAGCCTGGGGGCCGAAACATGCTGGGAAGATCATACGCTCCGGATTTCCTGCAGAAATCTGCGGGGATATGAGATAGACAGGGAGGATGCCGCCAGTATGCGGTCCTCGGTGATGCTGATGGGAAGCCTGCTGGGAAGGCAGGGCAGGGTGCGGATCGCGCATCCGGGAGGATGCACCATCGGAGCAAGGCCCATTGACCTGCATCTGGGGGTGTTCCGGGCCATGGGCGCTGTGGTGGAGGAGCAGGGGGAGATGCTGGAGGCCCGGACCGGCGGGGAACTTTTCGGAACCAGAATCTGCTTTCCCATTTCCAGCGTGGGGGCCACGGAAAATGGAATTCTGGCCGCCGTAAAAGCCAGAGGAACCACCCTTTTGGAAAATTGTGCCCTGGAGCCGGAGATCACCCATCTGTGTCATTTCCTCCAGGCCATGGGGGCGGAGATCGGAGGAATCGGCACCAGGAAGCTTCGGATCCGGGGCGTGCGCATCCTGCGGGATGTCAGGTTTGCGGTACCGCCGGATCGAATTGTGGCGGGCACCTATCTCTATGCGGCGGCAGCCACCCGGGGGAAGGTAACCCTTTCCGATGCACCGGTGGAAGAAATTTCTTCTATATTAAGGGTGTACGAGAAAATGGGTGGACAATGGGAGTACAACGGTGGTAAACTAATAGCGGACGCATCCGGGGTAGAACGGATGGTAAAATATACCCGAACCCAGTGTTATCCCGGGTTTCCTACGGATATGCAGTCCGTGCTGATGGCGGTGCTTCTGACCATTCCGGGGAAAGGGAGAATCCGGGAGGAAATTTTTGAGGATCGTCTGAAAACGGCCGGTGAACTGAAAAAGCTGGGCGGACAGATCCATACAGCGGGAAGAGACGCCTGGATTACAGGCGGAGAACCGCTTACGGGCGCCCGGGTGGAGGCCAGAGATCTGCGGGGAGGCGCGGCTCTGGCAGTGGCTGCGCTGGCGGCATCGGGTACTACAGTGATCGGCAATGCCGGTTTTGTGGAGAGGGGATATGAAGCGATTGATGCGGATCTGACAGCGCTGGGAGGCAGAATCAGAAGAATACCGTGACGGTCGGATCGGTCGGAATAGTCAGCCGCAGGATGCCTGTACGGGGATTGCAGACAGCAGAAGAAACTCTGCAGGGATTCGGTTGTCAGGTATAAGAGGTTAGAAGGGGACAGATGAAAAAAAAACATGCAAAAATCGTATTGACGAAGGATGGAAAGAAGGTGGCGGTATGCGCGGCGGCTGGCGTCGCGCTGCTGGCCCTGCTTTTGTTTTTTATCCTGTTTAAAGTGGACAGTGTGGATGTGGTGGGAAGCACCCGGTATTCCGATGAAGAGATCCGCCAGATGGCTCTGGGGTCTCCTCTGGACAGCAATACACTGCTGGCCGTTTGGTTTCACCGCCATCAGGAGGCGGAAGATATTGCCTTTGTGGATTCTTTTGACCTGGAGATGCTGGGCCCTCATGCGATCCGGATTCATGTAAATGAGAAGGATATTATAGGCTATGTGGCACAGGACGGCCAGAAGATGTATTTTGATAAGGACGGCAATGTGGTGGAGACGGAGGCTCAGGAGGAAAGTGAGATTCTGGATCCAGAGGCGGCCCTTCAGGAACTGGAAACGCTGAGACAGGAGGCTGAGGCTGAGGAGGCCCAAAAAGCGGAAGAAGAGGACGGAGAGGACGATTCGGACGAAGAGGACAGCGGGGAAGAGAATGGCACCTTGACGTCTCAGGTACAAATTCTGGAACCTGAAGTGTCTGATACCGGGGAAGAGGGAAGCGGCCAGAGCCGCGCGGCGGTGACGGATGTGCCGTTGATTCTGGGACTGGATATGCAGAATGTCCGGCTGGGAGAAAAAATCACGGTGAAGGATGACGGGGTGTTCAACACGATTCTGGGAATCACCCGCATGGTGGAGAAATATCAGATTCTTCCGGAAAGCGTCTGTTTTGATGAAGCGTATAATATTACCCTGGTATATAACGACGGACGGCTTCAGTGTCAGCTGGGCCAGGATACTCTGCTGGAGGAGAAGATCACCCGGGTGGCTGCGCTGCTTCCCAAGCTTCAGGATCGGACCGGCATCCTTCACCTGGAGGATTATACGGAGGATACGGTGAATCTTTTCTTTTCGGAGGAATCGCTGTATACGCTGAAACTGGCATTGGCCCGGGCAGAGGGAATTCTGGACAATGCGGACAGCCTGGCCGAAACGGAGCCCTCAGAAGAAACGGATACGGCCACAGGAGCCGGTCAGGAGGCCACCTCAGAAGAAACGGATACGGCCACAGGAGCCGGTCAGGAGGACACCTCAGGGGAAACGGATACGGCCGCGGGAACCGGACAGGGAGAGCCCTCAGGGGAAGCGGATACGGCCACAGGAGCCACCTCAGGGGAAACGGATACGGCCGCAGATGACGGTCAGACGGAAGATACGGATACCGCTTCCGGTGATTCCCAAAATTCGGATGAAGGACAGACCCAGGACGGGATGACTGGCGCGCAGCAGAACAAAGGAACCGCGGGTTCATCCCCGGGAGTGAGAGATCTGGTAGGCGGCTGAAGGGGGTTCCAAAAGAACTGTGACAGAAGAAGCGGCGGCGATGGCGCTGGCCGGCCCCTCGAAAAGAAAACTTCGGATGCGGAAAACCTGTAAAAAATATATGAATTTCTTAAAAAATGGTTGCGAAATGGACGAGAAAATTATATTATAGTCTATATGTAACTTAACTAGATAAGGCATAAGCACCCTAAGGGGAATGATAGATTGCGCAAAGCGAAGAAGGAGGAAGTACGTTGTTAGAGATTATGACAAATGAAGCGGAGTCTTCTGCGAAAATTATCGTGGTCGGCGTAGGCGGCGCCGGTAATAATGCAGTAAACCGCATGGTGGATGAGACCATCGGCGGTGTAGAGTTCGTGGGAATTAATACAGATAAACAGGCCCTGACTCTGTGCAAGGCCCCCACTGTTCTGCAGATCGGGGAAAAGCTTACCAAAGGACTGGGCGCAGGCGCGAAGCCTGAGATCGGTGAGAAAGCGGCTGAGGAGAGCATGGATGAGATCCGTCAGCTGATGGAGGGCGCCGATATGGTGTTTGTCACCTGCGGTATGGGCGGCGGAACCGGAACCGGAGCGGCCCCTGTGGTTGCGGGGATCGCTAAGGAGATGGGGATCCTGACCGTCGGCGTGGTGACAAAGCCTTTCCGTTTTGAAGCCAAGACCCGTATGAGCAATGCGCTGATGGGAATTGAAAAGCTGAAAGACAATGTGGATACGCTGATCGTGATCCCCAACGACAAGCTTCTGGAGATTGTGGATCGCCGGACGACCATGCCGGAGGCACTGAAGAAAGCGGACGAGGTTCTGCAGCAGGCCGTTCAGGGAATCACCGACCTGATCAATATGCCGGCACTGATCAATCTGGACTTTGCGGATGTTCAGACCGTTATGAAAGACAAGGGGATCGCTCATATCGGAATCGGAGAGGCAAAGGGAGACGACAAGGCCCTGGAGGCAGTTCAGCAGGCTGTGGCAAGTCCTCTGCTGGAGACCACGATTCAGGGCGCAAGCCATGTAATCATCAATATCTCCGGAGACATCTCGCTGATGGACGCCAACGATGCGGCAAGCTATGTACAGAGCCTGACCGGAGAGGACGCAAATATTATCTTTGGCGCGATGTACGACGATACCGCAGTGGATACCGCGAGAATCACTGTTATTGCCACCGGACTCAACGATGCCACCGCAAAACAGGCCAGTGTCAGCAAGGCCTCTTCCCTGCAGACCGCGAAGCCGGCGGCGGAACCGAAAAAAGAAGAGAAGCCGGCGCCTTCTCAGGGGCTGACCATGCCTTCCTTCCAGGTGCCCAGATCTTCCGGAGCACCCACCACCAGCAATATTCCGAAAAAGGATATTCAGATTCCGGATTTCCTGAAGAGAAGATAAGAAATTTCAGATTAACAGAAACAGCCGCAGACTTTCGGGTCTGCGGCTGTTTTTTCAGCAAAAATATTTTTCCCGGATCTCTTCCGTCGGCATATCTTTCCCCGTCCATAGCCGGAAAGCCTCCGCTCCCTGATAAAGTGTCATATACAGGCCGTTGAAGGCGCGGCAGCCTGCCTGACGGGCGTTTTTCAGAAAAAGGGTTTCTCTCGGATTATAAATCACATCGGCCACCAGAAGATCGGGCCGCAGAAGGGAGCAGTCTGTAAGAATGGTGGCGTCCGTGTTGGGCGCCATTCCCACGGAAGTTCCGTTTACCAGAAGGTCCGCCTGACCAAGAGAATCCGCCAGGGCTTTCTGGTCGCCGTGCTCCAGTATCCTTACCCGACAGTCCGTTGTACGGTTCAATTCTTCCTCTACCCGCCGTGCCCTGGGGAAAAAACGGCTGGAGGGCCGTACAAAAATATCCAGCGCGGCAGCATGGTCCAGGGCGGCCTGAACCGCGATGGCGGTGGAAGCTCCGCCCATGCCCATCAGGGTAATTCTTTTTCCGTCTGCCAAAAATCCCTCCCGGGCGGCTGCCCGCAGGAAACCGATGCCATCCGTGTTGTGCCCGGTGAGAACGCCGTCATCACAGACGACGGTATTGACCGCACCGATGAGGCGGGCGGCAGGGGAGAGGTGATCGCACAGCCTGGCCATCTGGTTTTTGCAGGGCATGGTCACATTAAATCCCCGGATTCCCGCGTCGCGCAGTCCGGTGACCACATGAGAAAGGGTGTCTTCAGTTACGCGGAAACAGAGATATACATAGTCCAGGCCGAGAAGACGGAACCCTTCATTATGCATCATGGGAGAAATGCTGTGGGACACAGGATCCCCCAGCAGCCCGATCAGTTTCGTATGTCCTGTAATTGGTATTGTCATGGCGAACTCCTTATTTTATAATATAGTTTAATTGATTTTTTTTCACTATAACACAGATGGAAGAAAAAGAAAATGTGAAAACACGGCAGATCGAAGAGAAAGGAAGAGATTCCGCCGTAAAAGGACAAGGAGGAAAAAATGCGAGAAATCAAAGTGCGTGATACGGTGCTGGGAAGCGGTGTCCCGAAAATATGTGTGCCGGTGACGGGAAAAAAGGAAGAGGAAATTTATGCGCAGGCCCTTGAGGCTGCGTCTGCAGGCGCGGATCTGGTAGAATGGCGCGCGGACTACTATGAAGGACTGTCCGATTCCGGGAACGTGTGCGGAATTGTGGAGGGTATCCGCAGCAGGATTCGACAAATCCCTCTGATTTTTACGGTTCGGACTTCCCGTGAAGGCGGAATGTGGCAAGGTTCGACAGAAGATTATGTCAACATTCTCCAGGAAGCCGCAAAAAGCCCCCAGTCGGATCTGATGGATGTGGAACTGTTCCGGGACGAGACACGGATGCGGGCGCTCATCGGAGAACTTCAAAAGGAAGGAAAGCGGGTAATTGCATCCTGTCATCATTTTGAGGGAACTCCGGACACAGACGTTATGAAAACCGCTCTGGAGAAGATGGAGGAAGCCGGCGCGGATATCCGCAAGCTGGCGGTGATGCCCCATACCTCCCGGGATGTGCTTCGCCTTCTTTCGGTGACGCTGGACGCTTCCCGGCAGGGGGAGGCGCCGCTGATTACCATGTCCATGGGCGCCCTGGGCGCGGTAAGCCGCGTCTGCGGCCAGGTATTCGGTTCCTGTGTTACCTTCGGCACCACGGGAGAAGCATCCGCTCCGGGACAGCTGCCTCTCAACCGCCTGGCAGAGATCCTGAAAGATCTGCGGCCAGAATAGCCCCGGTTTGCGGCAGGAAAATCATAAGAAGTATCCCTATCGGAAAAGCGTTGACATAAAAACTGAAAAATGCGGGAAAGGGCTGTCGAGAAATTCCAGATTCCGACAGCCCTGTTTTGACAAAATTAACACCCCCGATCTCCTATAATGGTATTTGCTTATTCCAGTAAGTACGTATTCAACAGGGATCGGGGGTGTTTTGTGTATTATGAGGTCTTTATTGACGTCCTGTTCGTCATGAATTTTGTGATGGATTATTTCCTGCTCCGGCTGACGTGCAGGCTTCTTGGCCATTCTGCCACATGGCGAAGAAGCCTTGCGGGCGCCGCCATCGGCGCGGCGGGGATCTGCCTTCCGGCGATAGTCCCTGCAGGCCGACTTCTGAATACGATACTGATACATGTGGTAGTCAATACAATCATGGTAAGGTTTGGATGTAACCTGAAAAAATGGAGGGAGATTGCTCAGGGAGTTCTGGTCCTTTACGGAGCCGGATTCCTTCTGGGGGGTATGCTCCTCATGCTGCAGCGAGCCACAGGCAGCAGGGGAGTCAGAGCATTTTTCCTTCTGGGCACCGTCAGTTATATGCTCCTTGCGGCCGGTATCCGGGTTTGTTCCCGGGCAAAGAGAAAGCGGGCGCGGATTTACCGGGTCTGGCTGTACGCAAATGGGAAATGCTACGAAGGATTCGGCCTGTACGATACGGGAAACCAGCTGTGGGATCCGGTCTGTCAAAAACCGGTGAGCATCGGGGACGCTGTAATTCTCAATGAGCTTTTTCCTTCCGGGGTGTGTCAGGAACTGCGAAAATTCGGGGAGGGAGAAAAACCGGACAATGACGCGCTGCTTTGCAGCCTCCGTCCGCATTTTCTTCCCTTTCGCAGTGTGGGATGCAGCCGCGGGACCGCTCTGGCAGTGACACTGGATTATCTGTGTGTGGAGGGCCACAAGGTACATAAGGTGATCACCCGCCCGGTGATCGCATTTCCCAGGGAAAATAGTTCCTTTTCGGGGGACTATCAGGTGATTCTTCATCCAAATCTGATAGACAGTTAGGAGGAATTTCTTATGATGTATGCAGCTGTACCCAGCCATTTCCGTTTCCGCATGATTCCCGGTTTTTCCAGAATGATGTGGAAGAAGCCGGGAGAAATCTACTATATCGGAGGGGCGGATGTACTTCCCGCGCCCCTGTCGCCGGAGCAGGAAAGTCAGGCCATACGGGAGCTTTCCGGTGAGGACAACAAGGAAGCCCGTTCCAGGCTCATCGAACACAATCTGCGCCTGGTGGTTTATATCGCTCAGAAATTTGACAACACGGGGGTGGGGATGGAGGATCTGATCTCCATCGGAACCATCGGCCTTATAAAAGCCATCAATACCTTTAAGCCGGACAAAAAAATCAAGCTGGCCACTTACGCTTCCCGCTGTATCGAAAATGAGATCCTGATGTATCTGCGAAGAAACAGCAAAACGAGAATGGAAGTATCCATCGATGAACCGCTGAATGTGGACTGGGACGGAAACGAGCTGCTGCTGTCCGATATCCTGGGTACCGATGAGGACGTCATTTACCGGGATCTGGAGCGGGAAGTGGAATGCAGCCTGCTGGGCCGGGCCATTCACAAACTGTCCAAACGGGAGCAGACCATCATCTGTCTGCGCTTTGGGCTGAACCAGCCGGACGGGAAAGAGAAAACCCAGAAAGAGGTGGCGGATCTGCTGGGAATATCCCAGTCCTATATTTCCAGACTGGAGAAGCGGATCATGCGGCGGCTGAAAAAAGAGATTGTGAGATATGAATAAAAAAGTAAGATGATAAATTTCTTCAGTGTGGCAAATGCCACTTGTCAACGGTGCTGCAACCGGGTATAATGAGCAGTGGATTTCGGCGGGACTTTATGCGGCAAATGTCCGGATGGGACAGCCGGGGAAGACGCCGGTGAGAAAATACAAGTGAAAAAGAGAATGGTCCGGCCATGAGGCGGGACTGTTGAAAAGAAAGAGAGGGACAGTCATGTATTGTGTAAAAAAAGTGACCGATGATTTATTCTGGGTTGGCAGCAGTGACCGCAGACTGGCTTTATTTGAAAATGTATATCCGATTCCCAGAGGAGTGTCCTACAACTCCTATGTGCTGATGGACGAGAAAACCGTTCTGCTGGACACGGTGGATCATTCGGTCAGCGACCGCTTCTTTGAGAACCTGACCCATGTGCTGGGCGGACGTACCCTGGATTACATGGTAGTAAACCATATGGAGCCGGATCACTGTGCCACGGTGGGCGAGGTGGTTCGCAGATACCCGGAGGTAAAGGTAGTATGCAATGCCAAGACGGTTCCCATGCTGAAGCAGTTCTTTGATTTTGATATCGATTCCCGGGCAGTGATCGTCAAGGAAATGGATACCCTGTGCACCGGAAAACATACGCTGGCCTTTGTGATGGCTCCCATGGTACACTGGCCGGAAGTCATGGTGGCATACGACACCACCGACAAGATTCTGTTTTCCGCGGACGGTTTCGGAACCTTCGGCGCCATCAACGGAAATCTGTTTGCCGATGAGGTGAATTTTGAGAGAGACTGGCTGGACGACGCCAGAAGATACTTTGTAAATATTGTGGGCAAATACGGCGTACAGGTACAGAATCTGCTGAAAAAGGCAGCCACCCTGGAGATCAAAATGATCTGCCCGCTGCACGGCCCCATCTGGAGAGAGAATCTGGGCTGGTTCATCGACAAGTATGACAAGTGGAGCAGCTACACGCCGGAGGATGAGGCGGTGATGATCGCCTACGGTTCCATCTATGGAAATACGGAAAATGCCGCTGATATCCTGGCATCGAAACTGGCGGACCTGGGCGTGAAGAATATTGCCGTATACGATGTGTCTGTGACGGATCCCTCCGTGATTCTGTCCGAAGCCTTCCGCTGCAGCCACCTGGTATTCGCCTGCCCCACCTATAACAACGGCCTGTTCACCAGAATGGAGACCGTGATGTCCGAGATCAAGGCCCATAATCTGCAGAACCGTACCGTGGCCCTTCTGGAGAACGGCACCTGGGCGCCCCAGGCAGGCAAGCTGATGAAAGAAGTATTTGCCGGTCTGAAGAACATGAATGTTCTGGAGCCCTCTGTGACTATCCGTTCTTCCCTGAAAGAGAACCAGCAGGAGCAGATGGACGCGCTGGCAAAAGCGATTGTGGATTCTATGAAATAAGTCAAAATAATATACTTTTAGATCAGATTAGTATAGGAAATCCCCTGTTTTTTGTATTATAATTCCAATTATAAGTACAAAGGACAGGGGTTTTTTGTGATGAACGACCAAAAAGAACAGACATCCGGCTTTTACCGGTCGCTGCTTCGGCTGGTAATTCCCATTGCCATGCAGAATCTGATCAGTACAGCGGTAAATTCAGCGGATGTGGTGATGGTGGGATATGTGGGGCAGGATGCGCTTTCTGCCGTTTCACTGGCAAATCAGGTCCAGTTTATCCTTTCCCTGGTGTATTCGGGAGTGGCCTCCGGGGCCACTATGATGGCCGCCCAATATTGGGGAAAACGGGATACCGGAACCATCGAGAAAATTATGGGGATCGCCATGCGGATTTCCGTGGGCGTTTCCGTTTTGTTTGCCGTGATGGCCTGCGGATTTCCGCAGCTGCTGATGCGGATTTTTACCAGTGACGAAACGCTGATTGCCATTGGCTGCGATTATCTGCGGATTGTGGGATTGTCCTATCTCTTTATGAGCGTGTCGCAGGTATATCTGTGTATTATGCGCAGCATTGAGCGGGTGGTCTTTGCCATGGCGGTATTCGGATCGGCGCTGATTATCAATATCTGTCTGAACGGCGTGTTTATCTTCGGACTGTTCGGCCTGCCCCGGATGGGAGCAGCCGGAGCGGCGCTGGCTACGGTGATCGCCAGGGCGATAGAGACAGGAATCTGTATGCTGGACAATCTGGGAAAAAGACCGGTACATTTCCGGGTGCGCAGTGTGTTTTCCGGATATCCGGTACTGTTTGGGGATTATATCCGCTACGCCATGCCGGCTTTCGGCAACGAAGTGGTATGGGGCGTGGCATTTTCCATGTATTCCGTGATTATGGGTCATCTGGGAAGCGATATGGTAGCTGCCAATTCGGTGGTTGTGGTGGCCAGAAATCTGGGAACCGTGGTCTGTTTCGGTATTGCCAACGGAGGCGCCATTTATCTGGGAAAGCAGATCGGGGACGGTCAGATGGATCAGGTGAAGAAAAATGCCAGCCGTCTGTGCAGGATAACGTTTCTTACCGGGATACTTGGCGGACTGCTGGTGCTGCTGATGCGGCCGGTGATGGTCCGGATGGTGGATCTTACGCCCACGGCCCTGTCTTATCTGACGGTGATGCTGTTCATCAACGCCTATTATGTGCTGGGACAGGCCATGAACACCACGGTGATCTGCGGTATTTTCCGCTCCGGAGGAGATTCCCGGTTCGGATTTCTCTGCGATACCCTTGATATGTGGGTGTTTGCGGTGCCGGCGGGATTTCTCGCGGCTTTTGTGCTGAAGCTTCCGCCCATGTGGGTGTATTTCATCATCTGTCTGGATGAATTTGTAAAGATGCCGTTTGTCTACCGGCATTATAAGAGCTACCGCTGGCTGAAAAATATAACCAGGGAGAATGTATAACGCTCCCCCAAAAAAGAAAACGGGGCCTTTCGGCCTTGAAAATAAATATAATCAACGAGGAGGATATTAAAATGGCAATGAACGAATATAAGCTGCCCTCGCAGCCGCTTTGCAGAAAGGAGTCCGTGATCCAGGGAGATCATTTTCGGATCACCATGCTGACGGAGGCGCTGGTGCGTCTGGAGTACAGCCAGGACGGTGTATTTGAGGACCGTCCCACCCAGTCGGTGCTGAACAGGGATTTCCCCACGCCGGCATACCGGGTAGTGGATGAGGAAGAGGAGCTTGGCATCTATACCAGCCGTCTGGAGATCCACTATGACAGAAAGCCTTTTGCCGCCAACGGCCTGACCATCAAAGTGAATGGGGAAAAAGGCGGCTGGGGAGCCACCTGGCATTTCGGCGAGGAGCCGGAGGATCTGGGAGGAACTGCCAGAACGCTGGATATGTGCGATGGTCCCATGGTGATTAATCCCAGGGGATATGGAGATATGCAGGAACCGGGGGAGGAGCCTTTTGTCGGAAAGCTTCCCATGGAACACGGTCTGATCTCCAGGAGAAGTTTTTCCTATTTCGATGACAGCCGTTCCATGGTACTGACAGAGGACGGTTGGATTGAACCCAGAAAAGAAGGGGTCAAGGATATTTATTTCTTCGGATACGGCCATCAGTATCTGGAATGTCTGAAGGATTTCTATCATCTGTGCGGAAAGACCCCGCTGCTGCCCCGGTACGCGCTGGGGAACTGGTGGAGCCGGTATCACAGATATACCGAGGACGAATATAAGGAGCTGGTGGAACGGTTTGAGAAGGAAGAGATTCCCTTCTCCGTGGCCGTGGTGGATATGGACTGGCATCTGGTGGATGATGTGGATCCGAAATACGGAACCGGATGGACCGGTTATACCTGGAATAAAAACTTTTTCCCGGATCCGAAGGAGTTTATGTCCTGGCTTCACGATCACAATATGAAAATTACGCTGAATGTGCATCCGGCCGACGGTGTTCGTGCTTTTGAGGACGCCTATCCCCGGGTGGCCGAAAAGATGGGAATTGATCCCGCCAGCGAGATTCCGGTGCAGTTTGACCCGGCGGATCCCAAATTCATGGAAGTATACCTGAAAGACCTGCATCATCCGCTGGAAGAAGAAGGCGTGGATTTCTGGTGGCTGGACTGGCAGCAGGGAACCGTCACAAAGGTTCCGGGGCTGGATCCTCTGTGGATGCTGAATCATTACCATTTCCTGGACAGCAAATGGAAAGGTAACCGCCCCATGACTTTCTCCCGTTACGCGGGGGTGGGAAGCCACAGATATCCGGTAGGTTTTTCAGGGGATACGGTGATTTCCTGGGAAAGCCTGAAATTCCAGCCCTATTTCACCAACACGGCCAGCAATATCGGTTATGGATGGTGGAGTCATGATATCGGCGGTCATATGATGGGAACACGGGATGATGAACTGATGGCCAGATGGGTACAGTACGGCGTATTCTCCCCCATCAACCGTCTCCACAGCACGGATAATCCTTTCAACGGCAAAGAACCCTGGAAGTTCGATAAAATTACCGAGGGTGTGATAGACGAATATCTGCGTCTGCGTCATGCCATGGTACCGTACCTTTATACCATGAACCGCAGAGCCAGCCGGGAAGATCTGCCGCTGGTACAGCCCCTGTACTATCTGGAGCCGGACCGGGAGGAGGCTTATCTGGTAAAGAATGAGTATTACTTTGGCTCCGAACTGCTGGTGTCCCCCATCACCGAGCCGCAGGATAAGCAGGCCAGAGCCGCCTGTGCGAAAACCTGGCTGCCTGAAGGATGCTGGGTGGATTTCTTCACCGGACTGGTCTATACGGGCGGCCGTATGATCAACGTATGGAGAGGTACGGAGAACATGCCGGTGTTTATGAAGGCCGGCGCCATTGTCCCCATGAAGGATATGAGCAGCTTTGACAACAGCGTGGAAAATCCGGAACACATGCAGGTGCGGGTATTCGCGGCTGCCGACGGGGAATTTACCCTGTGGGAGGACGCCGGCGACACACCGGAAGATCTGGATGAAAACTGGGCTTCCACCGCGCTTTCCATCCGAACGGTGAAGGGTTCTTCCGTATTCACTGCTTCGGGAGCCCGCGGAAATCTTTCCGTACTTCCGGAGAAGAGAAGCTGGAAAGTGGAGTTTGCAGCGTGTGAAAACGGAGCGGTATCCGCGAAGGTTGACGGAAAGGAAGTTGAAGCGGAGGTTTCTTATAACGAAAAGACCGGTACGCTGACCGCCTTTGTGACAAATGTACCGGTAACGGCAGAGCTGACCGTTTCCGTGGCTGGAACCATCCGGAAAAATCCGCTGGCAGATCTGTGCTATGATCTGCTGGAAAAGGCACAGATTGCCTATGAGCTGAAAGCGAAAATTCAGAAACTGGTGGAGAAGATGGGTGCGGACGCGATTCCCACCCTCAACACCCTGGGACTGAACGAGGCAGTATTCGGAGAAATCTGTGAGATCCTGACCGCAGGAAAGTAACAGAGAAATAAACAGGAAGAAGAAAAGAAAAACGGTAATCAGACCGCCTGGCGAGGCAGACCGGAAAATCCGGGAGCCTGCATCGCCGGGCGGTTTTTTGCCGTGCGGGTGAGAAGGCTTTCGGACAAAAATTGTTCACCGGACGTTTCCTTAAAAAGTCAAGGAGTAAAACTTTTTTTAATTTTCTGCCGGGTGAATAGAGAAAAGTCCATATGAGAATCATTTTATTAGAGCGAAGTATGCTCCAGAACATATTTTCAGGAGGATTCTTATATGGCACTGAACAAGGTAGAAATCTGCGGCGTCAACACCGCGAAGCTTCCAACACTCACCAATGAAGAAAAAGAATTGCTCTTTGAGAGAATAAAAAGCGGCGACAAAGAAGCCAGAGAATTATATATCAAGGGAAATCTCAGGCTGGTACTGAGCGTGATCAAACGGTTTGGCAGCAGTAATGAGAATGCCGACGACCTGTTTCAGATCGGATGCATCGGCCTTATGAAAGCCATTGATAATTTTGATACCACGCTGAATGTGAAATTTTCCACCTATGCGGTTCCCATGATTATCGGTGAAATCCGCCGGTATCTGAGGGATAACAGCGCCATCCGGGTCAGCCGCTCCCTGCGGGACATTGCCTATAAAGCCATATACGCCAGAGAAAACTATGTGAAGAAAAATCTGAGGGAGCCCACCATCACGGAGATTGCCGGGGAAATCGGCATTGACAAGGAGGAAATCGTGTATGCTCTGGACGCGATCCAGAGTCCCATGAGCCTGTATGAGCCGGTGTACACGGACGGCGGCGACACCCTCTATGTGATGGATCAGGTCAGCGACAAAAAGAACCGGGAGGAAAACTGGGTGGAGAATCTGGCGCTGCGGGACGCGGTGGCAAGGCTGGGAGCAAGAGAACAGCATATCATCCGACTGCGTTTCTTTGAGGGGAAAACCCAGATGGAGGTGGCGGAGGAAATCGGTATTTCCCAGGCGCAGGTAAGCCGTCTGGAGAAAAATGCTCTGAAGACCATGCGGAATTATCTGCGGCCCTGAGAAATGGAGGAAAGACGGAGGCCGCATGCCGCAGACTCAGAATTTCCGAAGACACCGGTCTTCCTGGATTTCCACCAGAATAATATCCTCCCCGATCTGCCGGATGCAGTTCCAGGGAATACAGAATTCACTGTCCCTCCCAAAGCATCCGCAGAATCTTCCGGGGCCGGGAATGATCAGTTCCGTGATCTGACCGGTCACCGGATGAAATTCCACATCCACCGGACAGCCGAGACTTTTGCAGGTACAGGTGTTGATCACTTCTTTCTGTTTCAGGTCAATAACACGCATGAAAAACTCCCAGAATACAGGCCGCAAAAAGATTCCGGCGCCGTCTGCGGGGGGAAAACGGGCCGTAAGGCGGTCTTTCTTTACTTTATTATATGAAACGGTGACAATTTTCTTGACGGTTCCTCCGGCAGTATATTATAGTAAAAAGCAGCAGCGGAGCGGTCTTTGACGGACCGATTCCGGGATGGCCGTCTGTCAGGCACTTTCCGCCGCAGACGGCACTTTTACAAAAAAGAAATCGGGGGAGACGTAAAGCTTATGAAATGTCCGTTTTGCAATCAGGATAATACGCGGGTGGTGGATTCCAGACCGGTGGATGAAAATACGGCTATCCGCAGAAGAAGGCAGTGTGACGCCTGCGGAAAACGGTTTACCACTTATGAGAAAGTGGAGACCATTCCGCTGATCGTAATCAAGAAGGATCAGAACCGGGAGCAGTTTGACCGGTCAAAGATCGAGGCAGGCGTACTGCGGGCCTGCCACAAGCGTCCGGTATCCGCTCAGCAGATCCGTCAGCTGGTGGACGACGTGGAAAATGAGATTTATGCCATGGGAGAGCGGGAGATTCCCAGCAGCGTTATCGGGGAGATTGTCATGGACCGGCTGAAAGATCTGGAAGCGGTGGCATACGTCCGTTTCGCCTCCGTGTACCGGGAGTTCAAAGACGTGAATACCTTTATGGATGAATTGAAAAAGTTTTTAAAATAGTTTCCGGATTGACAGGGAGAGGAAAGGGTGGTAAAATCCTTTTATTGATGATGCTTTAACGCATTAATGCGTAACGGCTTAAAGAAGGATGGAGGAAGATGTGATGAGAAATAAAACGGTAAAAAAGATGCTGGCGCTGACGGTTGCCGCCGTGCTGGCCGGCAGTATGGCGGCCTGCAGCCAGAGCGGCGGTCAGTCGGAAGAAGGAGCGGGGGATGCGGCCTCCCAGGAGGATGCATCGGACGGGACGCAGGCATCGGAAGATGAGGCGCAGGATTCCGCTTCCCAGGAGAGCGCTTCCGGAGAAACCTATAAAATCGGTGTGATCCAGTATATGCCCCATACGGCCCTGGACGCCGCCAATGAAGGTTTTTTCGCAGCGCTGGATGAACTGGGAATCAGCTATGAAGCGGATCAGCAGAACGCGGCGGGAGAGACATCCACCTGTCAGACCATCGCGCAGAATCTGGCCAGCGCGGGCAATGACCTGATTTTTGCTATTGCCACTCCGGCGGCGCAGGCTATGGCGGGGGTGACCCAGGATATTCCCATTGTCCTGACGGCGGTGACAGATCCGGCGGACGCGGGCCTGGTGGAATCCAACGACGCGCCGGGAGGAAATGTGACGGGAACTTCCGATCTGACGCCGGTGGCAGATCAGATCGCCCTGATTAAGAAAATTTTCCCGGATGCCGAGAAAGTGGGAATGCTGTACTGCTCTTCTGAGGCCAACTCCGTATTCCAGATTAATCTGGCGAAGGAAGCCTGCGATTCCGAGGGACTGTCTTATGAGGACTATACGGTTTCCAGTTCCAACGAGATCCAGAGTGTTGTGGAGTCCGCTGTGGGAAAAGTGGATGTGCTTTATTCCCCCACGGACAACATCATTGCCAATAATATGGCGACCGTATCCATGATTGCCAACGAGAATCAGCTTCCCGTTATCTGCGGGGAAGAGGGCATGGTGGACAACGGCGGCCTGATCACCTACGGTATCAATTATTATGAACTGGGCCATATGGCAGGAGAGATGGCTGCCAGGATCCTCACCGGTGAAAGCCAGCCGGCGGATATGCCCATCGAATATCTGGATGCCTCCGGATGTACCCTGAAGGTCAACGCCGATACGGCCGAGGCTCTGGGGCTGGACGCGGCGGAACTGGAGGCGGCGGCACAGTCCTGACGGCGGACAGATAAAACAGAACAGAGAAAAAAACACGGGGAAAGGGAGAATATCCTTTTCCCCCGTGGTTTGTAGGAGGAAATATTTCAATGAGCGGTTTTCTGGTATCAATGCAGGGCGCCATTTCCCAGGGCGTAATCTGGGGAATCATGGCTCTGGGTGTATATATTACTTTCCGGATTATGGATATTGCGGATCTGACAGTAGACGGAAGTTTTGCCCTGGGAGGATGTACCTGCGCGGTGCTGATGGCGCAGTATGGGATGAATCCCATTCTGGCGTTGCTGATCTCCACGCTGGCCGGTTTTCTGGCTGGGGCGGTCACGGGATTTCTGCACACGGTATTCGAGATCCCGGCGATACTGGCCGGTATTCTTACCCAGTATTCTCTCTGGTCCATCAACCTGCGGGTGATGGGGCAGAAAAGCAACATTCCGCTTCTGAACGTGGATTCCATCTTTACCTGGATGACAGAGGCCACCGGCCTGAGACAGTCCACGGTGGTTCTTATCATCGGCGCCGTGGTGGTGGCGCTGCTGATCTGGGCGCTGTACTGGTTTTTCGGCACAGAGATGGGAGCGGCTCTCCGGGCCACCGGAAATAATGAAGCGATGATCCGGGCGCTGGGTGTGAATGTGAAAGTGATGAAGGTGCTGGCCCTGGCCATCAGCAACGCGCTGGTGGGTCTGTCAGGCGCACTGTACTGTCAGAGTTCCAAGGTGGGAGACATTCAGATGGGTACGGGAACCATTGTCATCGGTCTGGCGGCTATTGTCATCGGAGAGGTTCTGGTGGGAAGAAAGCGGGCTTTCGGCACAAAGCTTCTTTCCGCTGTACTGGGTTCCATCGTATTTTTCATCATCCGTGCGGTGGTTATGTGGTTTAAGATTATGGAGGCCAATGATACCAAGCTGGTGTCCGCCATCATCGTGGTGCTGGCCCTGTGCGCTCCGGTGCTGTCCGCCCGGTGGAAGCAGAGAAAATCGTACGCAAAGGGGGATGAATAGCCATGCTGATCCTGAAGAATGTGGAAAAAACCTTTAACAAAGGGACCATCAATGAAAAAAAGGCGCTGCAGGGCGTGAACCTGACGCTGAATCAGGGGGATTTCGTCACTGTCATCGGCGGAAACGGCGCGGGAAAATCCACCATGCTGAACATGATCGCAGGTGTTTATCCCATTGACAGAGGAACGATTATTCTGAATGGGGAGGATATTTCCAGAAAACCGGAATATGCCAGAGCAAAATTTCTGGGAAGAGTCTTCCAGGATCCCATGATGGGAACAGCGGCCGGGATGGAGATTGAAGAAAATCTGGCGCTGGCTTACCGGCGGGGACTGAAAAGAGGTCTGCGCTGGAGTATCACAAAAGGGGAAAAAGAGCGGTACCACGAGGCGTTAAAGACTCTGGGACTGGGTCTGGAGGATCGGATGACCTCCAAGGTAGGCCTGCTCTCCGGCGGACAGCGGCAGGCCCTGACGCTGCTGATGGCATCCCTGAGAAAGCCGGATCTGCTGCTTTTGGATGAGCATACGGCGGCGTTGGATCCCAAGACGGCGGCCAAGGTGCTGGAACTGACGGAGCAGATTATTTCCCGGCAGAATCTGACGGCACTGATGATTACCCATAATATGAGGGATGCCATCCGTATGGGAAACCGGCTGATTATGATGCATGAAGGAAGAATCATTTACGATGTGGCGGGGGAAGAGAAGAAAAATCTGAAGGTTTCCCAGCTCCTGGATAAATTTGAGCAGGTCAGCGGCGAGGAATTTGCCAACGACCGGATGATGCTGGCAAAATAGACAGCCTGAGCTGCCGCGTTGCCGTCGGATCGGAAGAGCCGGTCCAAAGGAGGGCAAATGCGGCAGTTTTTTTGTATACGCGGAAGGGGGGATGCCGCGACTTCATCCTTGATTTCCGCCCTGCAAAGTGATACACTGATACATAATGTCGCAGACAGAAAAAAACGGTTACAGCGGCAATGAGAGGGGGACTTTCATGGAAGAAAACAGAGGAAGCGCTTTGGCGCTCCTTCCCATCGGCGTTTTTCTGGTGATTTTTCTGGGCGCCGGTATTATTACAGGAGATTTCTATGCCATGCCTGCCATAGTGGCATTTCTTGTGGCGTTGTTTGTGGCGTTTCTTCAGGACCGGAAGCACAGTTTCAATGAAAAAATTCATATCATCGCCCAGGGAGTAGGTGATGACAATATTATTACCATGTGCCTGATTTTTCTGGCGGCGGGAGCGTTCTCCGGGGCGGTGACAGCGGCCGGTGGCGCGGCAAGCACGGTGAATCTGGGACTTTCCGTCCTGCCGGCGGGCGTTGCGGTACCGGGCCTTTTTATCACCGGATGTTTTATTTCCGTATCCATGGGCACCTCCATGGGTACCATCGGAGCGCTGGCGCCCATCGCGGTGCAGATCAGCGAGAAAACAGGATTTTCCATGGCCATCTGTATCGGGGCGGTGATGTGCGGCGCCATGTTCGGGGATAACCTTTCCATGATTTCCGATACCACCATTGCCGCGGTGAAAACTCAGGGCTGTGAGATGAAGGACAAGTTCAGGGAGAATTTTCTGATTGTGCTCCCGGCGGCTATTCTCACGGTTGTTATTTTCTTCTTCCTCACCAGGCATGCCCGGTTTGATCTGGCTTCCATGGATCTGGACTATAATATTCTTCAGGTGCTGCCTTATCTTGTGGTGCTGGTAGGCGCCCTGATCGGCATCAATGTTTTTCTGGTGCTGGTGGGCGGCACTGTGCTTTCGCTGGCAGTGGGCGTGGGAACGGGAACGATTGTCCCGGCACAGATGTTTCAGATGGTGGCGGAAGGTCCGGACGGCACCGGCGGCATCATGGGAATGTATGATATCACGGTGATTTCCATTGTAGTGGCCTGTATTGTGGCTCTGGTCAGGGAGATGGGAGGGATCCACTTTATCCTGGCGTTTATCCGGAAAGGAATCCGGGGAAAGCGGGGAGGAGAGCTGGGAATTGCGGCGCTGGCGCTGCTGGTGGATCTGTGTACCGCCAACAATACCGTGGCCATCGTGATGGCCGGCCCCATCGCCAGAGAAATCAGCGAGGAATACCAAATTGCGCCCAGGCGCAGTGCTTCGCTGCTGGATATGTTCACTTCCGTGGGGCAGGGGCTGATTCCCTATGGAGCCCAGCTGCTTCTGGCGGCGGGATTTACGGAGCTGACACCCTTTCAGATTATCCCATACTGTATCTACCCGATTCTGATGGCGATAAGTGGTGTGGTATTTATTTTGTTTATAAAGAATAAGGATCCCAGGGAAAAGTCCGGAAACTGAACAGGTTTAAAGGGGATACCTCTATGGCCATGCGGCCAGGAAAGGAGTAATTATGAGGGCATTTGAAAAATCTTCGAAACTTGACAATGTACTTTATGACGTGAGAGGGCCGGTGGTGGATGAAGCGGCGAAGATGGAGGCAAATGGCCTGTCGATTCTGAAACTGAATATTGGAAATCCGGCGCCTTTTGGATTTAATGCGCCGGAGGAAGTGATTCTGGATATGCGTCAGTCTCTCTGGGAATCCCAGGGATATTCGGATTCCAAGGGACTGTTTTCCGCCAGAAAGGCGATTATGCAGTATTCCCAACTGAAGGGAATTCCGGATGTGACTATGGAGGATATCTATACGGGAAACGGCGTCAGTGAACTGATCAATCTCTGTATGCAGGCGCTGCTCAATGACGGCGATGAGATTCTGATTCCGTCCCCGGATTATCCGCTGTGGACTGCAACGGCCACACTGGCCGGAGGAAATGTGGTGCATTATATCTGTGATGAGGAATCCGACTGGAATCCTGATCTGGACGATATCCGAAGCAAAATCACAGACCGCACCAAAGCTATTGTCATCATCAATCCCAACAACCCCACAGGCGCGCTGTACCCGAAGGAGATTCTGGAGGAGATTGTAAAGATCGCCAGAGAACATGAGCTGATTATTTTTTCCGATGAAATTTATGACCGCCTGGTGATGGACGGACTGGAGCACACATCCATCGCATCCATTGCGGGCAAGGACGTTTTCTGTGTCACCTTCAGCGGACTGTCCAAGTCCCATATGGTGGCCGGCTTCCGGATCGGGTGGATGATTTTAAGCGGAGCGAAGGAACGTGCGGCAGGCTATATTGAAGGCCTGAAGATGCTCTCCAATATGCGGCTCTGCTCCAATGTACCGGCACAGGCCATCGTTCAGACGGCCCTGGGCGGTTATCAGAGTGTAAACGAGTATATTGTGCCCGGCGGAAGAATCTATGAGCAGAGAAACAGAATTTATCAGTTGCTTAACGATATTCCGGGACTGTCTGCCAAGAAGCCCAAGGCGGCCTTCTATATCTTCCCCAAGATTGATACGGAGAAGTTCAATATTTATGACGACGAGAAATTTGCGCTGGATCTGTTGCGGGAGAAGCGAATCCTGATCGTTTCCGGCAGCGGGTTCAACTGGAAAAAGCCGGATCACTTCCGGGTGGTATATCTGCCCCGGGTGGCGGATCTGGAGAAAGCAGCGGGAAAAATCGCGGATTTCCTGTCCACCTATCATCAGAAATAACTGAGAAAAACAAGGGAACATGCGTTTTGCGATGTTCCCTTTCCTGCGTAAAGAAAACGGCTGCCGAATCA
>ERZ1643246.1031-NODE-1031-length-32014-cov-4.598767_pt1 | contig 32014 bp, 27 predicted proteins | sample MGYA00579265_ERZ1643246 | MGnify/ENA primary metagenome ERZ1643246 (study PRJEB29033, sample SAMEA4952261) | chicken gut metagenome | biome: Broiler Chicken; feature: Gastrointestinal Tract; material: Caecum | place: Ireland | collected 2018 | study: Broiler...
GGTTCGGCGTGAAGCCGGACCTCGTCTGCTTCGGCAAGATCATCGGCGCGGGCATGCCGGTGGGCGCTTACGGCGGCCGCCGCGAGCTCATGGAGTACGTCTCCCCCACGGGCCCGGTGTACCAGGCGGGCACGCTCTCCGGCAACCCGCTCGCCATGTTCCTGGGATTGCGGCAGCTGCGCATGCTGGAAAGCCACCGCGAGGTGTATCAGGAGCTGGAGGACAACGCCGCGTTCTTCGAATCGGAGCTGCGCGCGGCGCTCGATCGCCTCGGCCTGCCGTTCTGCGTGAACCGCGCCGGGTCCATCCTCTCGCTGTTCTTCACGCACGGGCCGGTGGAGAGCTATGACGACGTCAGCCGCTGTGACACGGAGCGCTTTGCCCGCTATGATCGCGCGCTGCTCGAGCGCGGCGTGCTGGCCGCGCCCTCGCAGTTTGAGGCGCTGTTCCTTTCCGCCGCGCACTCGCGCAATGATCTGGCGCGCACGGCCCGCGCCATGGAGGAAGCGCTGGCCGCTTCCGCGGAGGGCTGAAGCCGTGGCGCTCTGCGTGCAGCTCTTTCTCGAGGGGGCGCGCGTCCTCGTGGTGGGCGGCGGGCGCCTGGCCGCCCGCCGCGCCCGGCAGCTGCGCGGGGAGGGCGCGCGGGTAACCGTCCTCTCTCCGTCCTTCCTGCCGGAGCTGGAAACGGGCGGCTTTGACCTGATCCGCGCGCCGTACAGCCCCGACTGCCTGGAGGGCTGCCTGCTCGCGGCCGCGGCCGCCGCGCCGGAGGTCAACCGCCGCCTCGCGCGCGACGCCGCCGCGCGCGGCATCCTCACGCTGGCCGCCGCGCCGGGGGAAGGGGCCGCCGCCCGCGTGATGAAGGCGGGGCAGGAGGGCGTCGTCACAATCGCCTGCGCCACGGGCGGCGCGTTCCCGGCCGCGAACGGGCAGCTCCTCGCGGATCTGCGGCGGGCGGCCGCTCCCTGGGCCGAAAAGCTGCCGCTTCTCGGCGAGATCCGCCGCCTGCTCCTCGCGCAGGAAGGCAGGGATGCCGGCCCGCTGCTGCGCGGGCTCGCGGAAAAACCGGCCGGCGAGCTGGAAGCGCTGCTGCACAGCCTGCGGGAAGCGGCGGGACAGGGCGAAAAAAGCGGGCGGCCTGCCTGAGCAGACCGCCCGCTTTTGTTCTTTTTTCCTTCAGGGGAGACGCGTTCTCTCAGCAGCTCGCGCCGCCGATCGTCTCCTGCTCGAGGATCTCTTCCTTGCGCTTGAGCAGGTTGTCGGAGATCAGCATCTTCTCCACCTTTGCTGCGCCGAGGCGATCGACCGTCATGCCGAAGCGTTCGCCCGTTTCGCCCTTGCTCTTGAAGAGCAGGATGGCCTTCTCCACCACGTCGAGCGCTTCCTCGCGGGTGAACAGCTTGGAGAGCGGCGTGCCGATGCGCACCTTCTTGCCCCAGCGCCCGCCGACGTACACCTTGTAGACCGTCGCTTCCATGGCGCCGAAGGGGCAGGCGTGGCGGCAGCGGCCGCAGTTGTTGCATGTTTCGCGGTCAAAGGCCGGCTGCGTGCCGCCGGCCTCGACGGCCTTCATCGGGCAGCTTGCCTGCACGGCGCACTTGGCGCAGGAGCGGCACTTTTCCGGGTTGAATTTCGGCACGCGCTGGCCCACGATGCCCAGGTCGTTCAGGTCGGGCTTCATGCAGTTGTTCGGGCAGCCGCCCACGGCGATCTTGAACTTGTGGGGCAGCGTGACGCCGGCATAGCCCACAAAGAAGCGGTCGTGGATCTCCTTGGCGAGCGCCTGCGTGTCATACAGGCCGAACACGCACGTCGTGCCCTTGCAGGATACGACGGGGCGCACGCGGGAGCCGGTGCCGCCGGTGACGAGGCCGTCCTGTGCGATGAAGGCCTTGAAGTCCTCGATCTTCTCATAGGGGATGCCCGGCAGCTCCACCGTCAGGCGGGAGGTGAACGCCACCTTGCCGTCGCCGAACTGCTCGGCAGCCTCGCCGAGGCGGCGGGCCTGGGCGGCGGTGATCACACCGTTTTCGGTGATGACGCGGGCGGAGAAATTCTCCGTGCCGCGGTTGAGCAGGAAGCCCTGCCCCTTGACGCGTTTGATATCGTTCGGGGAAATGGACATGGTTTGCGCCTCCGTTCTTTGTCTTTCCTGCGCGGGGCAGTCCCCGCGCGGTTTGTCAAATTTCGTAGCAGGGGTGCTCGGGGGCCTTCTGCTCCTTCGTCACAAGGCTGTAGAAGCGGTAGCCGCCCGTGAGGTTGTAGCAGTCGAAGCCGTGGCCCGAAAGGATGCGGCACGCCAGATAGCTGCGCAGGCCGCTCTGGCAGTGCACGTAGATCGGCTTGGAGGGATCGAGCTCATCGAGGTGCTGGCGCAGCTCGTCGAGCGGGATGCCGGTGAATCCGTCGATGGCGCCGGCGGCGCGCTCCGCGGGGGTGCGCACATCCAGCAGCGTCACGCTGCCGTCGCGCGGGAGCGAGGCCACATCATGCCAGTGGAACGTCTTCACCTTGCCGGTGAGCACGTTCTCGATGGCGTAGCCGGCATAGTTCACCGGATCCTTTGCCGAGCCGAACGGCGGGGCGTAGCACAGCTCGAGCTCCGTGAGGTCGAAGGCCGTCATGTTGGCGCGGATCGCCGTGGCCAGCACGTCGCAGCGCTTGTCGACGCCGTCGTAGCCGATGAGCTGGGCGCCCAGCAGGCGGCCGGTGCCCTTCTCATAGAGCACCTTCATCGAGATGCCGTGGCCGCCCGGGTAATAGGAAGCGTGGGACTGGTTGTAGGTGTACATCTTGTCGTAGTCGAGCCCGGCGGCCTGGGCGGCGCGCTCGTTCAGGCCCGTCATGGCGATCGTCATGTCGAAGAGCTTGAGCACGGAGGAGCCCTGCGTGCCTTTGTATTCGCTCGGGAAGCCGCAGATGTTGTCTGCGGCGATGCGGCCCTGCTTGTTGGCCGGGCCGGCCAGCGGCACATAGCCGGGCTGCTTCGTGACAAAATCGGTGATCTGCACGGCGTCGCCCACGGCGTAGATGTTCTCATCGGATGTGTGCATGCGGCTGTCCACCAGGATGGCGCCGCGCGGGCTGCACGCGAGGCCGGCCGCTTTGGCGAGCGCCGTGTCCGGCCGCACGCCCACGGAGAGGATCACCATGTCCGTCTCGATCTCGCCCTCATTGAGCTTCACGGTGAGCTTGCCGCCCGCGCCTTCCTCCACGGCCTTCACACCGTTCTTCAGCACGATGTTCAGCCCCTGGCTGCGCGCGTACTGGTGCACCTCGCAGGCCATGTCGAAGTCCAGCGGGGCAATGAGGTGGTCGCTCAGCTCCACGATGGTCGTCTCCACGCCGCTCTGCTTCAGGTTCTCGGCCATCTCCACGCCGATGTACCCGCCGCCGATGACGACGGCGCTGTCCGGGAATTCCTCATCCACATAGTCGCGGATGCGCACGGCGTCCGGGATGGTGCGCAGCGTGAACACGCGGCCGTTCGGCAGGCCGGGCAGCGGCGGCTGCACCGGCTCCGCGCCGGGGGAGAGGATGAGCTTGTCATACGATTCCGTGTAGGTGCCGTCCGCAGTGCGCACCTCCACGGTCTTTTCGGCGGGGTGCACGGCCGTCACTTCGCTGTTCACGCGCACGTCGATGCCGAAGCGCGTGCGGAAGCTTTCCGGCGTCTGCAGCGTGAGGGCCGATTTCTTCGTGATCGCGCCGCCAACGTAGTACGGCAGGCCGCAATTGGCGAAGGAAATATAGGCGCCCCGCTCGAGCAGGATGATCTCGGCGTTCTCATCGAGACGGCGCAGGCGTGCCGCGGCGGAGGCGCCGCCGGCCACACCGCCCACAATGACTACCTTCATAACGGTTGACCTCCTTTTTGAAATTGGGGAGAAGACACCGGCCCGGCAGCAGGTGCCGCCGGACCGGTGCCGCCGGAGCAGCCCGCGGCCGCTTCGGCTTTTACCAATAGAGTACCATGTTTTTGCGGATTTGTAAAATTGTTTTTGCGCGTTTATTTGCGCGTTTATCAGAAAAAACAGAATCTGCTGCGCGCCGCGCAGCGAGAGAGGAGAATGGCCATGAACGGGGATCTGATGCGCAGGCTGCGCGAAATTACGGCCGAGGAACGGGAGCTGCTCAGCACGGGGGGCGGCATCCGGCGGGAGCGCTATTCCGCGGACGGCGAGTTCACCGTGGAGAGCGACCGGCTCATCGGCAGCGGCAGGCTGATGGACGTTTCCACCCACACGCGGTTCGCCTATTTCCCGCGCCACCGCCACAATTATGTGGAGCTCATGTATGTGTGCGCGGGCAGCATCACGCACATCCTCGGCGGCAGCAGGACGGTGGTGCTCCGGGAAGGCGATCTGCTGTTCCTCAACCAGTCGTGCCAGCACGAGATCCTGCCGGCGGGGGAGGGGGACATCGGCGTGAACATCATTGTGCGGCCGCAGTTCTTCCACACGGCCTTCGGCATGATGGAGGAGGGCGGCAGCCTGAGCGATTTCCTCTTCCACTGCCTCACGAAAGAGGCGCCGGAGCCGCTCTCCCTGCGGTTTTCCACAGCCGGCATCGTGCCTGTGCAGAACCTGATCGAAAACCTGATCTGGGCCGCCGTCTACCGCGACGAGCCGGACAGCCGCGCGAGCCAGCTCACCATGGGCCTGTTGCTTTTGCAGCTGCTGCGCCACTGCGATCCCCAGCCGGAGGGCGCCGCCGTGGACGGCACCGTCCTGCGCGCCCTGCGCTACATCGAGGATCAGTACGCCACCGCCAGCCTGGAAGCCTTTGCCCGTGCGGAAAACCGGCCTGCCGCCGAAGTGAGCCGCACCGTGCACCGCGAAACGGGCTCCACCTTCAAGGAGCTGCTGCAGCGCAGGCGGTTTGCACAGGCGGCGTCGCTGCTGCAGACGACGTCGCTCTCCGCCGCGGACGTGGCCTACGCCGTGGGCTACAGCAACACGAGCTATTTTCACCGCCGGTTCCGCGAACTTTACGGCATGAGCCCGCGGGAATACCGCCGGATCGCCCGCGCCGGGGCCCACAAATAAGGACGCATTTTTTTTGCAAGCCGCGTCCTTTCCTTTTCCGTTTTCCGGGGTTAGAATAAAGCCAGAAAAGGCCGCGGGCCGCCGGGATCGGCCCGGCGCGCAGCCGGAAGGAAAGGGGAATGGATATGCCGCAAATCAGCCTTGCCGTGGACATCGGCGCCTCCAGCGGGAAAATGCTGCTCGGCTGGGTGGAGGAGGGCCGCCTGCTCACCGAGGAGGTCTGGCGCTTCCCGAACGGGGCGAAAAAGCAGGGCGGCCGCCGCTGCTGGGATGTGGACGGCCTGTTCGATCAGATCGTGCGGGGCCTTGCCCATTGCGCCGAAATCGGAAAGATCCCGTCGTCCGTGGGCATCGACACGTGGGCGGTGGACTTCGTGCTGATCGGCCGGGACGGCCGCCGCCTGGGCGACGCGGTGTGCTACCGCGACCACCGCACCGACGGCATGGACAAAAAGCTGCTCGAAATCCTCTCCGAGGAGGAGCTTTACGCGCGCACCGGCATCCAGAAGCAGATTTTCAACACGATTTACCAGCTTCTTGCCGTGAAGGAGCAGGAGCCGGAGCTGCTCGAGCAGGCGGAGCACCTGCTGCTCATCCCGGATTACCTGCATTACCGGCTCACGGGCCAAATCTGCACGGAGTACACGAACGCCACCACGACGGCTCTCGTCAATGCGCACACGCGCGACTGGGACTGGGAGCTCATCGACCGCCTCGGCCTGCCGCGCCGCCTCTTCTGCAAGCTTGTGCAGCCGGGCGAGCGATTGGGCGATCTCCTGCCGGACGTCGCGCGCCGCGCCGGGTACTCCTGCAGCGTCGTGCTGCCCGCCACGCATGACACCGGTTCCGCCGTGCTGGCCGTGCCCGCGCAGGAGGAAAATTTCCTCTTCCTGAGCTCCGGCACCTGGTCGCTCATCGGCATGGAGCGCTGTGAGCCGGATTGCTCCGCGCAGAGCCGTGCCGCCAATTTCACGAACGAGGGCGGCTACGGCGGCACGATCCGCTATCTGAAAAACATCATGGGCCTGTGGATGATCCAGTCGATCCGCGCCGAGCTGGGCGAGGAGATGACGTTCGCCCGCCTTTCGGAGCTGGCGGAGGAGGCCGGCCCCTTCCCGGCGGAGATCGATGTGGACGATCCCTCCTTCCTCGCGCCGGAGAGCATGAAGGAGGCCGTGCAGGCGTATTGCCGCCGCACCGGCCAGCTCGTGCCGCAGTCGCCGGGCGAGCTCGCCTCCTGCGTGTATGCCGGGCTGGCCGCCCGCTACGGCCAGGCGGTGCGCGAGCTCTTCGCGCTCACCGGCGTCTCCTGCCCGCGCCTCTACATCGTGGGCGGCGGCAGCCGCGACGCGCTGCTCAACCGTCTCACGGCGCAGGCCACCGGCAAGGAGGTGTTCACCGGCCCCTCCGAGGGCACGGCCGTGGGCAACCTGCTGGCCCAGCTGCTGGCGCAGGGCGTGTTCTCCTCCGTGGCGGAGGCGCGCGGGGCCGTGCGCCGCTCTTTCCCCGTCGGTTGTGTGAGGCCGTGGCCGCAATGAATCCGCAGGACGCGCACGCGCCTTTCTCCGCAAACGCAAGTGAAACATCAAAAAAGGAGGACGATTGAAATGACAAGATATGAGGAAGCCCGCGAACGGTATGCCGTGCTGGGCAGCAACACCGAGCAGGCCATGGAGGAACTGGCCAAAATCCGCATCTCCGTCAACTGCTGGCAGGGGGACGACGTGAAGGGATTCCTGTTCCGCGATCGCGATCTCTCCGGCGGCATCCAGGCTACCGGCAATTACCCGGGCGCGGCGCGCACGCCGCAGGAGCTGCGCCAGGATATGGAGAAAGCCTTCTCCCTCATCCCGGGCAAGCACAAGGTCAACCTGCACTCCACGTATGCCGACACGGACGAGAAGATCGATCTCGACGCCATCGAGCCGCGCCACTATGAGAGCTGGGTGCAGTGGGCGAAGGAGCAGGGCCTCGGCCTCGACTTCAACCCCACGTGCTTCTCCCACGAGAAAGCGGAGAGCGGCTACACGCTCTCGAGCGCGGATGAGTCCATCCGCTCCTTCTGGGTGGAGCACTGCCGCCGCAGCCGCCGCGTGGGCGAGTATTTCGGCAAAGAGCTCGGGCAGAAGTGCGTCACGAACATCTGGGTGCCGGACGGCAGCAAGGACATCCCCGTGGACCGCTACAGCCCGCGCCTGCGCCTGAAGCGGTCGCGCGACGAGATCTTTGCCGAGCGGATCGACCCGGCCGCCAACCTCGACGCCGTCGAGAGCAAGCTCTTCGGCATCGGCTCGGAGAGCTACGTCGTCGGCTCGCATGAGTTTTACATGGGCTACGCGATGAAGAACGGCGTGGCCGTCTGCCTCGACGCCGGCCATTTCCACCCCACCGAGGTGATCAGCAACAAGATTTCGTCGCTGCTGCTGTTCAGCAACGAAATGCTGCTGCACGTCTCCCGCCCCGTCCGCTGGGACAGCGACCACGTCGTCATCCTCGACGACGAGCTGCAGGAGATCGCCTTCGAGGTGGTGCGCAACGGCCTGCTGCCGCGCATCCACATCGGCCTCGACTTCTTCGACGCCAGCATCAACCGTGTGGCCGCGTGGGTGATTGGCACGCGCAACATGCAGAAAGCGCTGCTGCGCGCCCTGCTGGAGCCCACCGCCCAGATGAAGCAGCTCGAGCTCGACGGAGATTACACCGCCCGCCTCGCCTACCTCGAGGAGCTCAAGGCCATGCCCTGGCAGGCCGTGTGGGAGGAATTCTGCCGCCGCCAGAACGTGCCCGGCGGCCTCGGCTGGCTGGACGAAGTCCGCGCTTACGAGAAGTCCATCCTCGAAAGCCGCGCCTGATCACGGGAAAGAAGGAAAGAGACATGGATCATATTCTGGAAGCGCCTTTTGTGCGCGAAATGTGCCACATCACCGCCAACATGTACCGCATGGGCTGGGACGAGCGCAACGGCGGCAACATCAGCTGGATTCTGGAGGAGACGGCCGTCACGCAGTATCTGGACCCGAACGAGGTGCTGCGCACGCTGCCGCTGAGCTTCGACGCCTCCGCCCTCGCCGGCCGCTATCTGATTGTGACGGGCACAGGCCGCTATTTCCGCAATGTGGAGCGCTGCCCGCAGGAGAACATGGGCGTGATCCGCATCGCGCAGGACGGCCGCAGCTACGACATCCTCTGGGGCTTTGAGCACGGCGGCAAGCCCACCAGCGAACTGCCCACCCACCTGATGAACCACATCGCCCGCCTGCGCGTCGATCCGCAGCACCGCATCGTGATGCACTGCCACCCGGCCAACATCCTGGCCATGACGTATGTCCACGATCTCGACGACCGCGCATTCACGAAAACGCTGTGGCGCATGTCCACCGAGTGCATCGTCGTGTTCCCGGAGGGCATCTCCGTGCTGCCGTGGATGGTGTGCGGCACGAACGAGATCGGCGAGGCCACCGCGGAGAAGATCCGCGACACGCGCATCGTGCTCTGGGCCGCGCACGGCATCTTCGGCACCGGCCGCGACATGGACGAGGTCTTCGGCCTCATTGAGACGGTCGAAAAGGCCGCCGAGATCTACATGAAGATCGGCGGCAGGGAGATCCGCCAGTCGATTACCGACGCGGAGCTCGCCGCCCTGTGCAAGGAGTTCGGCCTCACCCCGCGCGAGGGCTACCTCGATCTGTAAACCGCGCACGCGCAGCGTTCCCGGGCGGCCGGGGCTTCAGGGCGGAAGGCTCTGCGGCCCCGGCCGCTTTTTTGCCCGCGCGCGGCGGAAAAAGCGGAGGTTCCGCCTTGACTTTACCGCTTTACCTTCCTATAATAATCTCATTCGCATTTGCACAAACGCCCCGCCCGGCGCGGGCTGAAAGAAAAGAGGGAAAAGGCGGATGGAAGGGCTGTCCGTGTTCAACATCCAGCGGTATTCGATCCACGACGGGGACGGCATCCGCACCACAATCTTTTTCAAGGGCTGTCCGCTGCACTGCGCGTGGTGCCACAACCCGGAAAGCTGGAACGCTTCCCCCGAGCTGATGTGGGACGAAGAAAAATGCGTGCAGTGCGGCGCGTGCACGATCGTCTGCCCGCAGGGCGCGGCCCCGGCGGAAAAGGGGCGGATCGATCGGGCGCGCTGCGTCGCCTGCGGCGTGTGCGTGACGGCCTGCCTCGCGGGGGCGCGGCAGATCTCCGGCAGGCGGTATGCGCCGGCCGAGCTCGTGCGGCTCGTTTCCCGCGATTCGATGTTTTACGAGGAATCGGGCGGCGGCGTGACGCTCTCCGGCGGCGAGGTGATGGCGGCCGAGCCGTTTGACGAGGTCGCGGAGCTGTGCCGCCTGCTGAAGGCGGAGGGGATCTCCGTGTTCGTGGATACGTCCGGTATGGCGCCCTTCGCGCGGTTCGAGCAGATTTTGGGGAACGTGGACTGCTTCCTCTACGACATCAAGGCGATGGATCGCGAAAAGCACAAAAAATGGATCGGCGCGGACAACGCCCTGATCCTCGAAAACCTGCGCCGCCTGAGCGACGGCGGCGCGCGCATCCGCCTGCGGCTGCCCCTCGTGGAGGGCGTCAACGCGGGGGAGGAGGACATCGGGCCCGTCATCGGGCTGCTGCGCGGGGGCGTGCGGGCGGAAAAAATCCACCTGCTGCCGTATCACGAGTTTGGCAGGGAGAAATTTGCGCGGCTCGGCCGCGGGTCCGAGCCGTTCGGCGTGCCCTCGCAGGAAAAGCTGGAACGGTTTACGGCGATGTTCCGCGAAGCCGGATACCCGCAGGTTGTCATCGGCGGGTGAAACACTGTTGATCAAAAAGGGAGGAGAACCGGCATGGCACAGGAAGCAAGGACGGCGGAGCAGCACGGCGCGACGGAGCGCGTGCGCCGGCTGCGCGAGGAAAGCCTGAACACGCAGCCGCGCCTCTATATGGAGCGCGCGGTGCTCGAAACGGAAGCATACCGGAAATATGAGGGGACGGTTTCCGTCCCGGAGCTGCGCGCGCTGACGCTGCGGCATTTCTTTGCACACAAGACGATTTCCATCCACAGGGGCGAGCTCATCGTGGGCGAAAAGGGAGACGGGCCGCAGTCCGCGCCCACGTTCCCGGAGCTGTGCTGCCACACGATCGAGGACATGCAGATCATGGATCAGCGCGAGCTCATCCGCTTCGCCGTCACGCCGGAGGATCTGCGCATCCAGGAGGAGGAGATTATCCCCTACTGGGAGAAGCGCTCGATCCGGTACCGGATTCTGAACAGCATGAGCGACGAGTGGAAGGCCGCCTATGAGTGCGGCATCTTCACCGAGTTCATGGAGCAGCGCGGCCCGGGCCACACCGTGGGCTCGAACAAGATCTATCAGAAGGGCTTCCTCGATTACCAGGAGGACATCCGCCGCGCGATGGACGCGCTTGACTTCGTGCACGATAAGGACGCGCTGCACCGGAAGGAGGAGCTCTCCGCGATGTCCATTGCGTGCGAGGCCGTCATGATCCTCGGCCAGCGCTATGAGGCACTCGCGCGGGAGATGGCCGCCGCGGAGACCGACCCGCAGTGGAAGGCCGATCTGCTCACCATCGCGGAGAACTGCGCCGTTGTCCCGGCGCACAAGCCGCAGACGTTCCACCAGGCGCTGCAGATGTACTGGTTCGTGCACCTCGCCGTCACGAGCGAGCTCAACCCCTGGGATTCCTACAGCCCCGGCCGCCTCGACCAGCACGTCTACCCGTTCTACCGCGACGACGTCGCCGCCGGGCGGCTCACGCGGGATCAGGCGCTGGAGCTGCTTGAGTGCCTCTGGGTCAAGTTCAACAACCAGCCCGCCCCGCCGAAGGTGGGCGTCACGCTCAAGGAGAGCGGCACCTACACCGATTTTGCGAACATCAACACCGGCGGCATCGCGCCGGACGGCTCCGACGGCGTCAATGACGTGAGCTACCTCATCCTCGACTGCATGGACGACATGAAGCTGCTTCAGCCGAGCTCGAATGTGCAGATCAGCCGCAAGACGCCGATGAAATTCCTGCTGCGCGCGTGCGAGATCAGCCGCAAGGGCTGGGGCCAGCCCGCGTTCTACAACACGGAGGCGATTGTGCAGGAGCTTCTCGCCGCCGGAAAATCGCTCGAGGACGCCCGCCGCGGCGGCACGAGCGGCTGTGTGGAGACGGGCGCGTTCGGCAACGAGGCCTATATCCTCACCGGCTACTTCAACCTCCCGAAAATCCTGGAGCTCACGCTCTACAACGGCTATGATCACGTCGCGGGCCGCCAGCTCGGCCTGCCGCTCGGCAATGCGGAGGATTTCCATTCCTATGAGGAGCTGCTCGACGCCTATCACAAGCAGATCGAGTATTTCCTCGACATCAAGGTCAGGGGCAGCAACCTGATCGAGAGCATTTACGCGAACTACATGCCCGTGCCGTTCCTCTCCGTCATCACGAACGACTGCATCGCGACCGGAAAGGACTACAACGCCGGCGGCGCACGCTACAACACGAGCTACCTGCAGGGCGTGGGCATCGGCACGGTGACGGACAGCCTTGCGGCCATTCGGTATCAGGTGTTTGACGAGAAGAACATCACGATGCGGGATCTGCTCCGCGCCATGCGCGAGGACTTTGCGAACGACCCGCAGATCCTGAACCTCGTGCAGAACCACAGCCCGAAATACGGCAACGACGACGATTACGCCGACGACATCATGCGCAGCGTGTTTGAGTTTTACCGCGACGCCGTCACGGGCCGCCCGAACCAGCGCGGCGGCACCTACCGCGTCAACATGCTCCCCACGACGTGCCACGTCTATTTCGGCGAGGTCATGCTCGCGAGCGCGAACGGCCGCCGCGCTGGGAAACCGGTGAGCGAGGGCATTTCCCCCGAAAAGGGCGCGGACACGAACGGCCCCACCGCGGTGCTGCGCTCCTGCGCGAAGATGGACCACCTGAGCACCGGCGGCACGCTGCTGAACCAGAAGTTCACCCCCTCCGTGGTGGCGGGTGAGACCGGCCTGCGCCAGATGGCGAACCTCATCCGCGCGTATTTCAACATGGACGGCCACCACATCCAGTTCAACGTGATCGATCGCCAGACGCTGCTCGACGCCCAGGCGCACCCCGAGGAGTATAAGGACCTGATCGTCCGCGTGGCGGGCTACAGCGATCATTTCCGCAACCTGAGCCGCGCGCTGCAGGACGAGATCATCGCCCGCACGGAGCAGTCCTTCGCCTGAGGCCAAAGCTTGCCCGCCTTTTTGAAAAAGACGGCGTGGCGCAGGGGCGGCCCCTGTATCCAACATTTGAAAAAAGCCCGAGAGGCAGCCGCACGGAATTTTGCCGGTGCGGCTGCCTCTTTTCTTTTTTTCCGTGGAATATTATAATGGGGAGGAAACGCGAAAAACTGCTGAACCAAGAAGGAAGGATGGACAAGATGAGAGAAAAACGGTTTCCCGGCGTGGCGCAGGCCGTTGCCCCCGTCTGCCTGGGGACGGTCCAGTTCGGCGACTCGTTGGACGAGTCGCAGGCCTTCGCCGTGCTCGACGGCTATGCCGCAGCGGGCGGCAATTTCATCGACACGGCGAACTGCTACGGCAAATGGCTCCCGGCCGGTGAGAATGTGAGCGAGCAGATCCTGGGCCGCTGGCTGCGCAGCCGCGGCGGCAGGCACTCCATGGTGATCTCCACGAAGGGCGGACACCCGCCGTTTTCCGATATGCACGCCAGCCGCCTGCACGAGCGCGAGGTCCGCGCCGATCTCGAGGAAAGCCTTGCTGCCCTCGGGGTGGACGAGGTGGAGATCTACTGGCTTCACCGCGACGATCCCGCCCAGCCGGCCGGGGCGCTCGTGGAGCTGCTGGAAACGCTGCGCCGCGAGGGCCGCATTCTGGCCTACGGCGTCTCGAACTGGTCGACTGCGCGGTTTGCGGAGGCGGCGCAGTATGCCGCCGATCACGGGTACACGGGCTTCTGCGGCCTGCAGAACCAGTGGAGCCTGGCGCGCGTGAACCGCGAACAGATCGCGGATCAGACGCTCGCCTGCATGGACGGGGAGGCTTACCGCCTGCTGCTCGAGCGGCGCGGCAGCCTCGGTATCATGGCCTTCTCTGCCATGGGCAAGGGCTATTTCAGCCGTGCGGCGGCGGGACGTCTGGCGCCCGGCGCGCTGCGCGAATACCGCAATCCTCTCAACGAAAAGCGGCTGGCCGCTTTGCAGTCGATCGCGCGCGAGCGCGGCGTTTCCGTGGCCGCGCTGGTGCTGGCGTGGATGGCCTGCAAGCCCATGGACGCCGTGCCGATCGCCTCCGTCTCCTCCGCGGCGCACCTGCAGGAGCTCACGGAGTCCTTTGACCTCGCCCTCACGGCGGAGGAACTCGAACGGCTCGACGCCGGGGAGGCATTTTGAGCGCCGCGGAGCGGCAGCTGCGGGGGGACGGGCCGCAGTCGCCCCGCAGGATGGAGGAGACGGCGCGGCGCGCAAACCTGCATCTGAACGCGCACGAGCGGGAGGTGTTCCGCGCGGAGTTCGGGAATGTGCTGCGCTTTCTCGCCTCCCTGCAGGAGACGGAGGACGGTCCCGCCCGTGTGCTGCCGCCCTGCCTGCGCGCGGACGAGACGCGCCCCTCCCTTTCGCAGGAGGAGGCGCTGCGCGGCGCGCCCGAGGCTGTGGACGGCTTCTTTGCCCTGCCGGAACAGGAAGGAGGGGAAGAGGATGACTGAGCTTTCCTCCGCCCTCTCGCTGGGGCAGGCTTTGCGGAACCGCACCTGCTCCGCGCGCGAGCTCACCGAGTCGTTCTTTGCACAGATCGATCGCCGCGAGCCGGAGCTGCATGCCTTCCTCACCGTCTCGCGCGAGGAGGCCCTTGCTGCCGCGGACGATGCGGACCGGCGGCTCGCCGCCGGGGAGCCGCTCTCCCCGCTCGACGGCGTGCCCTTTGCGGTGAAGGACAACCTGTGCACGAAAAACGTGCGCACCACGTGCGCGTCCCGCGCGCTCGAGCACTTTGTGCCGTCGTATGACGCGACGGCCGTAGCGAGGCTGCGCGCGGCCGGGTGCGTGATGCTGGGCAAGACGAACCTCGACGAATTTGCCATGGGCTGCGACACGGGCAGCTCCGCCTTCGGCCCCACGCGCCATCCGCTCGACCCGGCGCGCGTGCCGGGCGGCAGCTCCGGCGGGTCGGCGGCCGCCGTCGCGTCGTGGGAGGCGCCGCTGGCGCTGGGCAGCGACACGGGCGGCTCGGTGCGCCAGCCGGCTGCCCTGTGCGGCGTCGTGGGGCTGCGTCCCACCTACGGCCGCATCTCGCGCTCCGGCCTCACGGGCTTTGCCCCCTCCTTTGACCAGGTGGGCCTCCTGGCACGCACGCCGGCCGACTGCGCCGCCCTGCTCGCGCTGACGGCCGGGTTCGATCCGCTCGACGCCACGAGCGCGCGCCGTCCGGCGGAGTCGTTCGCGGATGAGCTGGAGGCGGGCGTGCGCGGGCTGCGCATCGCCCTGCTGCAGGAGGGGCTGGACGAGGCCGGGCCGGCCGTGCGCCGCAGCACGGAGCGCGCCGCCGCCCGTCTCGAATCGCTCGGCGCGTGCGTGGAGCCGCTCTCCCTGCCCTTCCTGCGGGAGATGCTCCCGGCGTACCACATTCTCACCGCGGCGGAGGCCTCCTCCAACCTCGCGCGCTTCGACGGCGTGCGCTACGGCCTGCGCGCCGCGGGCGACGGCTGGCGGGAATCGATCCGCGAGAGCCGCAGCGCCGGGTTCGGCATGGAGGTGAAGCGCCGCATCCTGCTGGGCACCTTCGTGCTCGAGAAGGAGCAGCGCTGCGCGTGCTTCTCGCGCGCGCAGCGCCTGCGGCGGCGCACGGCGGCCGATCTGCGGGAAGCGCTCGGCCGCTTCGACCTCGTGCTGCTGCCCACCGCGCCGGAAACGGCCTGGCGCTGGGAGGAGGAGCGCGATCCGCTCACGCTCTACCGCAGCGATCTGTTCACCGTGCCGGCGGCGATCGCCGGGCTGCCCGCCGTCTCCGTGCCGTTCGGCGAGGAGAACGGCCTGCCGATCGGCGTGCAGTTCATGGGCCGCGCGTGGGACGAAGCGCTGCTGCTGCGCGCCGCCCGGACATTGCTGCAGGAGGTGTGAACGGAATGGAGGAAAACAGAAACCGGCCGGCCGCGTCCTATGAGACGGTGATCGGCCTGGAAACGCACATTGCGCTCAAAACGGAGACGAAGGCGTTCTGCTCCTGCGCGGTGACCTTCGGCGCGGAGCCGAACACGCACTGCTGCCCCGTCTGCCTCGGCATGCCGGGGGCGCTGCCCGTGCTCAATGAGAAGGCGGTGGAATACGCCGCCAAGGCCGGGCTGCTGCTGCACTGCCGCGTCTCGCTCGTCTCCCACATGGACCGCAAACAGTATTTTTACCCGGATCTGCCCAAGGGCTACCAGATTTCGCAGGATGACGAGCCGCTCTGCACGGACGGCTGGCTCGAGATCCCGGCCGCGGACGGCGGCAAAAAGCGCGTGCGCATCGAGCGCATCCACCTCGAGGAGGACGCCGGAAAGCTGATCCACACGGCGGAGGGCACGCTGATCGACTGCAACCGCTGCGGCGTGCCGCTCATCGAGATTGTCACGAAGCCGGATTTCCGCTCGGCGGAGGAAGTGGTGGCTTACCTGCAGGAGCTGCGGGAGATCATCCGCTTCGCCGGCCTTTCCGACTGCAGGATGAACGAGGGCTCCCTGCGCTGCGACGTGAACCTTTCCCTGCGCCCGCGTGGTTCCGAAGAGCTGGGCGAGCGCGCGGAGTTGAAAAACCTGAACAGCTTCCAGTTCGCTGCGAAGGCCATCGCGTTCGAAGCGGAGCGCCAGGCTGCCGTGCTCGCCTCGGGCGGCGCGCTCTTCCCGGAGACGCGCGGCTTCTGTGAGGAGACGGGCGAAACGTATGCCATGCGGCGCAAGGAGAGCCAGGACGACTACCGCTTCCTGCCCGAGCCGGATCTGCCGCCTGTCGTCCTCACGCAGGAGCAGATCGACCGCTGGCGGAGCGAGCTGCCGGAGCCCCCGGCCGAGCGGCGCGCGCGCTACGAATCCGCGTACGGGCTGAGCCGCGAGACGGCCGCCCTGCTCACCGTGTCCCGCGCGGCGGCCGACCGCTTTGAGGAGGCCGCGGCGCGCACGCCCTGGGCCCGGCAGCTGGCCAACCTGCTGGCCGCCGACCCGGAGCGGCTCGAAGCGGGCATCCCCGTGGCGGCTCAATCGCTGGCGGAGCTGGCCGCCCTGCTGGGCGAGGGCAGCGTGGGCGCCGCCGCGGCCCGCCGGATTTTGGACGAGCTGTGGGCGCAAGGCGGCGATCCGCGGGAGATCGCCGCGCATCTCGGTCTGCTCAAGCTGTCGGACCGCGCGTCGCTCCTGCCCTTCGCGGAGCAGGCGGTGGCCGCAAACGGGCGCGCCGCTGCCGATTTCCGCGCCGGGAAAACGGCGGCGCTGCAGGCGCTGCTGGGCGACGTGATGCGCCGCTCGCACGGCCGGGCCGATCCGGCCGCCGCCCGCGCGCTGCTGCTCGAGCTGATCGGCGGCTGACCGGGGCGCGCAAAAGCTTCAGACGGCGCGGGCCGTACCGCCGCCCCGGCGGCGGAGCACAAGCCAGATCCCGACGCCCAGCGCGTCCGCGAGGAACCAGCCGATCGGCACCGACCACCAGATCCCCACCACGCCCAGCGCGGGGACGGCGGAGAGCGTGTAGGCCAGCAGGACGCGCGTGCCGAGCGACGCCACCGTGAGCACCACCGACACGCCGGGCCGCCCCAGCGCGCGGTAAAGGCCGTAGAGCAGGAACAGCAGGCCGATCAGGCAATAGAACGAGCCCTCAATGCGCAGGTAGCGCGCGCCCTCCGCGAGGGCGGCCGTTTCGGAAGCGTCAAGGAACAGGCCCATGAGCGGCTCCGCGCACACGAACACGATGGCCGAGACAAGCAGGCCGAAGCACAGCGAGAGGGCCGTGGCCGAGCGGATGCCGCTGCGGATTCGCCCTTCCTCCTTCGCGCCGTAATTCTGCGAGATGAAGATGGAGAATGCGTTGCCGAAATCCTGCACCGGCAGATAGGCGAAGGCGTCGATCTTCACCGCCGCCGCGAACGCTGCCATCACCGTCGTGCCGAAGCTGTTCACCAGCCCCTGCACCGCCAGGATCCCCAGGTTCATGATCGACTGCTGCAGGCATGTCAGCGCCGAAAAGCCCGCAATCTCGCGCACGCGGCTCCAGCGCAGCCGTGCGTCCTGCCCGCGGCGGAACAGCGCGGGGCAGCGCACGCGCGCATACACGGCGATCCCGAGGCCGGACACGTACTGCGCCGTGACCGTGGCGGCGGCCGCGCCCTCCACGCCGAAGCCCAGGCCCGCCACAAACCACAGGTCGAGCGCGATGTTCAGCACGGCGGAGACGGCCAGAAACACGAGCGGGGCCGCCGAGTTCCCGATGGCCCGCAGCACCGAGGCAAAGAAGTTGTAGAGGAACACGGCGATCATGCCGGAAAAGACGATGAGGAGATAGGCGCGCGTGAGGTCCACCAGCTCCGCCGGCGTTTGCAGCGCCGCGATGATGGCGTCCGCGCCGAGAAAGACGATCGCGTTGAGCACCAGCGTGACGATGCCGAGCAGCGCGAAGGAGGCGAGGATGCCCTCCCGCAGAGAGGGCAGATCCTTCTGTCCGAACCGGATGGAAAACACCGTGCCGCTGCCCATGGCCAGCCCCAGCAGGATGGAGTTCAGGAACGTCATGAGCGCGAACGAGGAGCCCACCGCCGCCAGCGCGTTCGCCCCCAGGAACCGGCCGACGATGAGCGTGTCGGCAATGTTGTAGCACTGCTGCAGCAGGTCGCCCAGGATCATCGGCACGGCGAAGCGCAGCATCGTTTTCGTCACGGGGCCGCTCGTGAGCGCACGGCCCGTCGTTTGCTCCATTGTGAAACAGCTTCCTTTCGTTTCGAAATCTAAAACTTTCTTTTCGTAATCTCAGTATAGGCATGCGCGGCGAAAATGTCAAGGCAAAACGGCGCCGGGGAATTGCAAAGCGGCGGCGCGCGCGGTAGAATAAAAAACGGGGCGCGCCCGCGCGGGCAGCCGGGCGCGCCGGCCGGGAAAAGGGGGAAACCGGAATGTTTTTGGATGGCCTTGACAAGCTGGACCGCGCCATCGTGCAGCTTTTGATCGGCAACGCGCGCATGTCCTATTCCGAGCTGGGGGAGCGCACGGGAATCTCGCGCGTGGCGGCGAAGATGCGCGTGCGCTCGCTGGAGCAGCGCGGCGTCATCGAGGGCTACACCACGATTGTGAACCCGCAGCGCATCGGCGGGGCGCTCTCGTGCTATTTTGAGATTGAGACGAGGCCGGAGACGCTCGAGGAGGCGATCCGGCAGCTGAAGGAAAACGAAACCGTCACGCAGATTTACCGCGTCACCGGCCGCGACCGCCTGCACGTGCACGCCGTGGCCTCCTCGCAGGAGGAGCTGGAATCGTTCCTCGCGAACGTGATCGACCGGCTTCCCGGCGTGGTGGAGTGCTCCTGCGGGCTGATCCTCTCGCGCGTCAAGGACGTGAAGGGCCTCCGGCTCTGACGGGCGGCAAAAAAAGCGTGGACAAACGGCCGCCGCCGCGCTATACTGGTGTCAAACTGCATTTGGCAGGGAGGAGAATACGATGAAAAACGGAACATGCAAGGTGGTGCTCGTCGGCCTCGGGTTCGGCGGTGCGTTCGCGCCCATCTGGAAGGATCACCCGGCGATCACGTCGTTCGGCATCTGCGATCTGGATCGCGGCCTTGCGGAAAAAGTGGCGAAGCTTTACGGGATTGAGAGCGTGTACGATTCCTTTGAGGATGTGCTGGCCGATCCGGAGGTGGACGCCGTCCACCTCGTGACGACGATCCCGGACCACGCGGCCCAGACGGTGCGCGTGCTGCGCGCCGGGAAGCACTGCGCCTGCACGGTGCCCATGGCCACCAGCCTGGAGGATGTGCAGGCCATTCTGGACGCGGAGCGCGAATCCGGCAAGCATTTCATGATGATGGAGACGACGCTCTACACGTATCAGTTCCGCTATGTGCAGAAGATGCTGCGCAGCGGGGAGATGGGCCGCATCCAGTTCCTGCGCGGCTCGCATTATCAGGACATGGAGAACTGGCCGACCTACTGGAAGGGCCTGCCGCCGTTCTGGTACGGCACACACGCCGTGGCGCCGCTGGCCGCGCTGGCCGGCGCGCCGATCACGCGCGTGTCCTGCCTCGGCTCCGGCACGATGCGCGAGGAGCTGCGCGCAGGCTACGGCAACCCCTATCCCATCGAGACGGCGCATTTTGTGTTTGCGAACGGCCTTGTGGCGGAGGCGACGCGCTCGCTGTTTGAGACGGCCCGCACCTATCAGGAAGGCCTGTTCGTTTACGGCAGCAAAAAGAGCTTTGAGTGGGGCTTCGGGGACGACGATCCGCCCTATGTGACCTCGCTCCTGCAATCGGACGGCCGTCCGCGCGGCCTGCCGACGCCCGTGGAGGTGATCGACAGCCTGCCGAACGACTGCGAGGAGCTGCCGGAACCGCTGCGCCCCTACACCGTGGGCGGGAACTACGATCCCACCAACCCGCAGCTCAGCCTGAAAAAGGGCGCGGGCGGCGGCCACCACGGCTCCCACCCCTATCTGGTGGACGCGTTCGCGCGCTGCATCACGCAGGACACGAAGCCGGCGATCGGCAGCGATTTCGCCGCGAACGTCTCCGCCGCCATCCTGCTGGCGCACGAATCCGCCCTGCGCGGCGGCGAGTGGCTTGACGTGCCCTCCTTCGCGTAAAAAAGGCGGAACAGGGAAGCTGCTGCAAAGGAAAGAGGCAGCGGCAGTCCGCAGAAAATCATAAAGAATCAGAAAACCGGCTCCCGAAGAAAGCTGCTTTCTTCGGGAGCCGGTTTTTTATCTTGTTTCGGGAGGCGCTGTTTGCGGCAGTCCCTTTTTTCCGTTTTCTCAGAAGTTTTCGTTCACCGACACAATCGTGTAATATGCCCGCGAGGTGGAGCGGTATACAAAGAGATAAAACACGGAGAACAGCAGGAAGCAGCAGGCCGTCACCGTGAGCAGCAGCGGCACGTTCAGCACGCTGAACAGCACGAGCAGCTTCTGGATCATCGGGAAGGCGAAGGCCAGGTGCACGCCCGCGAGCAGCAGAGGCAGGAAGAACACCAGCAGGATCTGCGAGTTGATGCTCTTGCGGATCTGGCGCTTCGTCATGCCTACCTTCCGCAGGATGAGGAAGCGCGCCTGGTCCTCGTAGCCCTCCACGATCTGCTTATAGTAGAGGATGAGCACGGCCGCCAGCAGGAACACGATGCCGAGCAGCACGCCCAGGAACAGCAGGCCGCCGTAGAGCGCGAGGAAGGAGATGCGCTCCGAAGCGCGGCTCTCGAGCAGGATGTGCAGGTATGAGTCCTCGGAGATCGACTCCTGCACGGGTGCGATCGCCTCGCGCAGCGCGCCGTACAGATCGATCTGCGCGTCGTTCGAAAAGCCGGTGTCGAAGCCGTAGGACCAGGTGGGGGAGGCGATGCCCTCCGGCCCGAGCTGTTCGACCAGCTCGTTGAAGTTCGGCACGAAGAGGTAGAGCGAGGGGAAAATCTGCATCGCGTCCGTGCCGTTCTCCACGAAGCCGCCCTCGCAGGGACGCAGGGAAAGCGTGACCGCCTCACCGATCTGCAGGGTGCCGGAGCCGAGCGTGGCGCCCTTCGTCAGGTAACAGAGCGCTTCCCCCGGCTCGAGCGTCTCGTTTTTTCCCATGAGGCGGTTGTAATCCTCGAGCGGGACGAGAAACACCTGCCACACGTCCGAGAGATCCACCGATTCGGTGTCCGGGTCGATCACAAGCGTATCACCCTCATGGATGCCGGCCAGCGAGAGAGAGCGGTAGTCGATGACGTTCCGCGGCGTGCAGCCCTCCTTCTGCGCCGTCTCCTCGCAGAGGATGCGCAGCTGGGCGGCCTGATCGGATTCAAGCATCGCCGGGTCCGGCGTGGTCACGGTGAGGTTGATCTCGCGCGGGTAGCGGCCGCGCAGGGAATCCTCCGCCCCGATGTACAGGCAAAGCGTGGAGGACATCATGACGAGCACCATCGTGCACAGGATGCAGATGGACGCCAGGCCCGCGCCGTTCCGCTTCATGCGGTAGGCCATGGAGGAGACGGACACGAAATGCTTCGCCGTGTAGTAAAACCGCTTGTGCTTCTGCAGCAGGCGGCACAGCGCCACGGAGCCGGAGATCAGCAGCAGATAGGTGCCTACGATCACCATCACGACGGCCACGAAGAACCAGATCAGCGTGGAAACCGGGTCCGCGATGGTCACGGCAAGGTAATAGGCGCCGCCCAGGAGCAAAAGCCCGAGCACCGCGCCCAGCCAGTTGGCCTTCGGTGGCTTTTCGCCTGTGTTCTCGCTGCGCAGCAGGTCGATCGGGTTCGCGAGCTGGATCTGCCGCAGGGCGTTGAGGTAGAGCAGCGCGAAGATCGCCGCGAAGAGCGCAAGCGTGCGCAGGATGGAACCGACGTCCACACTCAGCGGCAGCACGGCGGGGCTTTCGAGCATTTTCAGGATGATAAGCTCCGCCAGCCTGGAGAGAAGGATGCCGCCCGCCATGCCGCCCGCAAAGGCGATGAACACCGTGAACAGCGTTTCCCACAGCAGCACCACGGCCAGGTGGCGCTTGCCCAGGCCGAGGATGTTGTAAAGCCCGAATTCGCGCTTGCGCCGCCGGATGAGGAAGGAGTTCGTGTAGAAGAGGAAGATGACGGAAAACACGCTCAGCACGCCGAAGCCGAGGCTCAGGATGCCCTGCATGTCCCGCCCGCCGCGCAGCAGCGTGAAGGTGGGGCAGGAGCTGAGGAACGACACGATGTAGCACATCATCACCATGCCGGCGCAGGTGAGCAGATAGGGCACATATAGTTTCCTGTTCTTCCGGATTCCCGTCCATGCGAGCGTGCGGTAGAGCCCCTTTTTCATGCGCGATCACCGCCTGTCGCAAGCATGGTGAGCGTTTCCGAGATTTTCTGATACAGCTCCGTGTCGGTCGAGCGGCCGCGGTAGATCTGGTGGAACACCTCCCCATCCTTGATGAAGAGCACGCGCCCGGCATGGCTGGCAGCCTTCACCGAGTGGGTCACCATCAGGATGGTCTGGCCCATGCGGTTCACGGCGCCGAAGAGCCGCAGCAGCTCGTCTGTGGCGCGGGAATCGAGCGCGCCCGTCGGCTCGTCCGCCAGCAGGATGCGCGGGTTTGTGATGAGGGCGCGCGCCACGGCGGCGCGCTGTTTCTGCCCGCCCGAAACCTCATACGGGTATTTTTTCAGCAGCTTCGTGATGCCCAGCTCCTCCGCGATGGGCCCCAGGCGGGCCGCCATCTCCGAAGGGCTCTTGCCGGCCAGCACGAGGGGGAGATAGATGTTGTCCTCCAGCGTGAAGGTGTCGAGCAGGTTGAAGTCCTGGAACACAAAACCCAGGTTGTCGCGGCGGAAGGCGGCCATGGCCGATTCCTTCACCTTGGAAAGATCCTTGCCGTCGAGCCGCACGGTGCCGGAGGTGGGCCGGTCCAGCGCGGCGAGAATGTTGAGGAGCGTCGTCTTGCCGGAGCCGGATTCGCCCATGATAGCCACATATTCGCCTTCCTCCACCGAAAACGTCACGTGGGAAAGGGCCTGCACCTGCGCGCCGCCGAAACGGGTGGTGTAAATTTTCTGCACGCCGTCTACTTCCAGTAAACTCATAGGGGATGCCTCCTTTTCTTTGCTGTCCCTATGATACCCGAAACGGGGAAGCGCCTCCATCGATCCGCCTTACAATCCGGGACGCAGTCCTTACACTTTTGTAAGAAGTTCATTCCGGGTGCAGATCCTCGTGTGAAAGGGAGATCCACACCGCCGTGCCGCGGCCCGGCTCCGAGCTCACGCCGATGCGGTGCCCCAGCCGGGTGCAGATGCGGCGGCACAGATACAGGCCGATGCCGCTCGATTTCTTGTCGCTGCGGCCGTTGTAGCCGGTGTAGCTCTTTTCGAACACGCGGGGCAGATCCTCCGGCGCGATGCCGATGCCCGTGTCGCGGATGACGAGCGTGTCCGGCTCCTGCCACGTGATGGCGACGCCGCCCTCGTTCGTGTATTTCACGGCGTTCGAGAGGATCTGCTCGATGACGAAGCACAGCCATTTTTCGTCGGTGAGCACGCGGGCGCGGATCGGCTCATAGGTGAGCCGCAGCTTTTTGCGGATGAACTGGCCCGCGAATTTCTTCACCGCCTCGCGCACAATCGGGTCGAGCGCCTGCTCGCGGAAGACGTAGTCCGTCGTGTCGGAGTCAAGCCGCACGAAGGCCAGCACCATGGAGGCGTACTGCTCCACGCTGCGCACCTCCTCCGAGAGCTGGCGCGCCAGCGGGGAATCCTCACCCTGCAGCATGAGGCGCATGGCGGCGATGGGCGTCTTGATCTGGTGCGCCCACGTGGTGTAATAGTCCGTCATGTCCTGATAGCGGCGAGCGCTCTCGCTGCGCAGCTCCGCCTGCTCCCGCCGCAGCGCTTCGATGACGGCCTGGTAGTCCTCGTCGTCTGCGCCCGCGGGAGGCGGGAAGCGATCCATCAGGGCGGCGGGCAGGCGGCTCAATTCCCGCAGCCGTTCGTGCTTCTGCTTTGCCCTGCGCCAGCTCGCCAGCGCGAAGGCGGCCCCCGCCAGCACGCACAGCACCGTGGGATAGAGCACGGCGCCCAGCGGCAGATTGTAGAGGAAGAAGGTGACGAAGAAGAGGACGGCGCACAGCGCCAGCAGCAGCAGCTCCCGCCGCCGCTGGAGCAGGTAAGCGCGGAAAAAAGACACACAAAGCCCTCCTTACGGGATGAGGTAGCCCACGCCGAAGCGCGTGGCGATGAAATCGGGCAAGCCGGCGGCGTCCAGTTTTTTGCGCAGCCGGTTCACGTTCACGGTGAGCGTGTTGTCGTCGATGAAGCTGTCCGTCTCCCACAGCCGTTCCATGAGCTTTTCGCGGCTCACCACCTTGCCCTTGGCCTCCATGAGGGCCAGCAGGATGCGGTATTCGTTCTTGGAAAGCTCCACCCGGCTGCCGTTGCAGGAGAGGGAGTTGTCCGCCGTGTCGAGGATCGCGCCGCGGTGCTCCAGCACCGGCATGGCCGCGCCGAAGTCGTAGGCCCGGCGCAGCAGCGCCTGCAGTTTGGCCATGAGCACGTTCCTGTCGAACGGCTTGGCGATGAAATCGTCGCCGCCCATGTTCATGGCCATCACGATGTTCATGTTGTCCGACGCGGAGGAGAGGAAGAGGATCGGCGCGCGGGAGACGCGGCGGATCTCCGTGCACCAGTGGTAGCCGTTGAAGAACGGCAGCGAAATGTCGAGCACGACAAGGTGCGGGCTGAAGGCGGCGAACTCCGCCATCACGTTGCGGAAATCCTTCGCGCAGCGGGCGTCCATCGCCCACAGGCGCGCCTGCTCCGCCACCGATTCCGCGATGGTGGGGTCGTCCTCCACAATGAAAATCCGGTACGCAGCCGGGACGGGCTCCTGCGGCATGGAAAATCCCTCCTGAAATCAACTTGTCCTTATCATAGCACAGCGCGGGGGAGGAAAAAGGGAAAACGAAAGATTTTCAGCAAGCAAAACAAAAATCAAGCGTATGATATTTACTTTTCATGCAAATTTAGGTAAAATGAAAGAACAGAAAGGCGTTCAAAGGGATTTTTCCCGATTGGACAGGCAGATACTAGAGCAGACAACCGGCCCTTTGGTTTCAGAATGAAGAACGGAGGGAAACAGAGATGAAAAAACCGCTCTCGTGCGCATCGAGGCTGCTTTGGTTGCTGCCGCTGCTCGCGCTCATAGGGCTGCTGGCCTTCCGCGCGGCGGACCGGCAGCGGAAGGAGGCCGCGTTCTTCCCGGTGGAGGAAGGGCGGCAGTACGCCGCGCGCGTGCCCATGGAGGAGATGGATCTCAACGTTTTCCATAACCTGTATGGGTACACGTTCCTGTTCCCGCAGTCCGGTTCGGTGCTCCGCTTTGCCACGGAGTCCCCCATCACCTATTACCGGCAGGAAAACGGCGGGAAAGTCCCGGCCATCACCATTCCGGCCGGGACGGAGGTGGAAGTCGGCTCCGGGATGCTGCCCTTTTTCTTTTCTTACCCCACGTACGAGAAGGGCTGGCGCTGGGCCCAGCCGGTGGTCGTCCCGGATGCGGAATGGAACAAGGTGCGGGGCGAGTATTTTTATGTGAAAACGGAAGAACTGCAGGCGCTGGCCGTTCAGTGGAAGTGCGAGTGGGAGAAAGCCAATGCGGGGCGGCCGTTTGCCACCAGCCTGTGCGGCATCCGCTGGCCGCTCGACTATGACGCGGGGGAGATCCTGTTTGAGCTGGGAAACGGACTGCACCCTGCTGCTGTGCGCCGCCATCCTGCTGGCCCTGCTGCCGCTGGGGCAGCGGGCGCTGCGGCGGCTGCGGCGGCTGCGGCCGGGTTGGGCGCCGGTGTGCCGCCGCGCGGCTGCCTGGGCGCTCTGCCTGCGCTGGCTGCTGCCGTGCCTGGGGCTGGGTGGGCTGCTGGGTTCCCGCGCGGCGGAGCGGCAGCGCCTGCGGGACGCGTTTTCCCCCCTTTCCGATGAATCCTCGTACCGCGGTTACCTGGACGGCGTGCCCATGGAGGAGCTGGACGCGGACGCCTACCGGATTTTCCTCAACTGGTCCGCCCCGGCAGTCTTTTGGGATACCGCCGGCATCGCCGGCAGTTCGCTCACGTATTACGAAAAGGAGGGCGGACGGCTGATCCCCGCCCTGACGATCCGGCCGGGGGAATGGCTGGCAGCCCTCTCCCCCGGCGAGTTCGGGTACGGCTTTCAAAGCCTGCCGACGCAGGAGCGCGGCTGGCGGTACGCAAAGCCCTTCGTTCCCCGGGAGGAGGGGGCTTCCGGCGAGCCGGAAGCGCTGCCGGATAATCTGCCGTGGTACTATGTCCGGCTCGAGGAGCTCACGGAATTCCGCCGCCGGCTGCTCAGCCGGGACGGCCGCCCTTCCTGCTTTGAGGAGGAGAGCCTGCTCTCCGTGGACGATGCCTTTTTCCAAAAGGGCGTCGCCCTCTCCCCGGATCTGCTGCCGCCGCTGTGGCAGGCGGACTGCACGCTGCTTGCATGCGCCGCCGGCGCGCTGGCGCTGATCCCGCTGGGGCGGGGGGCCGTTTTCCTGGCCCGGCGGCGAGGAAAGCAGCCGTAGCGGTTCGTTCCCGTTTGCCGGGCGTCTTCCATCTGCTTCGGGACTGGGAAGCGCGTTTTGCCCGCCGCCTGCCTGAAACCTGACATATTTTTTACACAGCCTATATAAAAGGACGATAGACAGGGGCGCACATTTTTTTTATCATTAAGCTGGAAAAGGTATCTTCAATACCCCGGAAAGCGAGGAATGCCGGATGAAAAGATGGAGGCAATGGAAACGATGGCTGGTTTTGCCGGTGTGTATCTGCCTGCTGCTGGCCTGCGTGTCCTGCGGGAAAGAAAGCGGGGAGGCCGACGCTGTTTTAGGCAGCGGAGGCACGGTGCTCCGCATTGTCTCCGGCTCTGAAAATGCGGAGCTGGAACCGATTTTGGAGGAATTTGCAAACCGGGAGCATATCCAGCTGGAGATGACGTATCTGGGCTCGCTGGACATCATGAGGTTGCTGGGGGAGGAGGAGATCCCTTATGACGCAGTGTGGCCGGCCAGCAGCCTGTGGCTTGACGTAGGGGACATAAACCACCGTGTGAAGCAGGCGGAGCCGATTTCCGTGACGCCGGTGGTGTTCGGCATCCGGCAGAGCCTGGCGGAGGAGCTGGGCTTCGTTGGGCGGGAGGTTTCCGTTTCCGATCTACTCGGCGCCATCCGAAGCGGGAAACTGCGTTTCTGCATGACGAGCGCCACGCAGTCCAACTCCGGCGCAAGCGCCTACATTGGTTTCCTGTATGCCCTGCTCGGCGGGCCGGACATGATTACGGAGGAGGATCTGCAGAGCGAAACGCTGCGTGAACAGATGCGCAGCCTGCTTTCCGGCGTGGAGAGATCCTCCGGAAGTTCCGAATGGCTCAAGGAAATGTTTTTGCAGGGCGATCATGATGCGATGGTGAACTACGAGTGCCTGATCCTGGCGGCCAACCGCGAGTTGGAAAACCGCGGGGAGGAAACCCTGTATTGTGTATATCCGTATGACGGGCTTTCCCTGGCCGATTCGCCGCTCGGCTTTTTGGACAGCGGCAATGACAAAAAAGAGGAGGCATTCCGAAAGCTGCAGGATTACCTGCTTTCGGCGGAAACGCAGGACGCGATCCAACGCACAGGGCGGCGATCGCCTTATACGGGCGTTTCCGAAGAAAATCGCGGCGTTTTCCGTGCAGACTGGGGGTTCCAGCCGGATCGCGTTCTGTCCCCGATCCGGATGCCGGCGGCGGATGTGTTGTTCGACTGCCTGAACCTGTACCAGACGGAGTTTAAAAAGCCGGCAATCAACGTCTATTGCCTCGATTACTCCGGCAGCATGTCGGGGAACGGGAACAGACAACTGGTAGATGCCATGGAGCAGGTGCTGATACAGGAAAATGCGGCGCGGAACTTTTTGCAGGCATCAGAGGAAGAGATCAACATTCTGATTCCGTTCTCCGATGTAATAATGGGTGTTTACATAGCGCAGGGGAACGGGCAGGATCTGGAGGATCTTTTCCCGCTTGTGCGGGATACGGCGGTGGGGGGCGGCACCAATATGTACGCCGCCGCCATGGAAGGCCTACGCCAGCTGGAACGGTATGACCTGCGGGAGTACAGCCCGGCGATTATCCTTCTGACGGATGGGATGTCCTCCGGGGCGGTGCAGCCGTTTGAGCAGGCATACCGGGAATCTGGGCTCGATGTGCCGGTATTCTCCATTATGTTCGGGGACGCAGATGCAACGCAGCTCGAGGAATTGGCGCAGCTGACAAATGCCCGCGTGTTTGATGGGCGGGAAAATCTGACGGAGGCCTTCCGTAGCGTCAAGGGGTATAACTGATGAAGGAGACAGGAAGGATGCTCTTCTCTGTGGGTGCGGCTGCCGCCGTATTCCTGGCCCTGTTTTTCGGCCTGCAGTGGCACATTGCTCTCTGTACGGTGCTGGCGGTGGGCGTCTATTTTGGCCTGTTCCTGCTGCTTAAGCCCACGCGGCGGCTGAAATGGTCCGGGACACCTTTCGCCCCGGAGGAAGAGAAGGTGGAGCAACTGTTTGAGGAAGCGGCGGACGATATGCGGGTGCTGAAGGAGGCTGCGTCCACTGCGAAAAGTCCGGGCATGCGGAAGCAGGCCGGCACCCTGTATCAGACAGGTGCGCGCATTCTGCATTATCTCATGGAAAACCCGGAGAAGACCGCTCAGGCACGGCGCTTTTTTACCTATTACCTGGATACGGCTGCCCGGCTGCTGGCCCGCGCACTGGAATTTGAACGGACGGGCCTGCGATCTAGGGAGGTGACGGATGTGCTGCAAAAGACGGAGGCGGTGCTCCCCGTGCTGCAGGAAGCCTTTGAGCGGCAGTTTACCAATCTGATGCACGGTGAACTGATGGATGTGGAGGCAGATATCTCCGTGCTGGAAAGCATGATCCACATGGAGGACAAAGGCTGAAATATTGCAATTCGGGCGCCGTTCCGAAAACGGATGCATCAAGCTGGGCTTCTGAAGGAGGGAGGAGCTGCGGCTGCGCGCAGCTATGAGGTATGGGTGGAGTTCGGGACGGCAGGACCCCGTTTTTCCCGGGCATGCTGCAGCCTCCCGGAGAGAGGGAAAGGGAACGGCTTTTTGTGCCTGTTTCCCCAAGCATATTCCAAAAATTACGGCTTGCCGCGCGAGAGGCGCCTGCGTTCCTTCTGGAGCCTTGCAGCGCAGCGGAAAGGAATGGCCATACGCATGAAAACAAAGCTGATTGGGTTAGGGCTTCTCGCGGCTGTCATCGTCGCGGCGGCGCTGTATGCGGTTATCTCGCAGAACCAGGCTGTAACAGAGATCAACGGCTATGTGGGCGGGGAGAAGATCGGCCTTCTGGACGATGATGAGGTGCAGGATCTCCTGCGCAGTCGGTACCATCTTGTGATCGACTATACCAAAGCGGGCTCCATTGAGATGATCGGAGCGGATCTGGAAGGGCGGGACTTTCTCTTCCCCTCAAACCAGACTGCGCTGGAGTTGTATGAGCAGGCGCACGGCAGCCCTATGCGCAGCGAGATCGTCTTTAACACACCCATCGTGCTGTATACCCGGCAGGAGGTAGCGCAGGCCATGCAGGAGATTGGCCTTGTCCGGGAACAGGACGGCGTGCAATATGTTGATGTGGAAAAGCTGGCGGGGCTCATTGAGGACGGGGTGTCCTGGGCAGAGATTGGCCTGCCGCAACTTTACGGGAATGTGGCTGTTTCCACCACGGATCCGTCCAAGTCCAATTCCGGCAATATGTTCGCGGGCCTGCTTGCCAATGCATTGGCCGGCGGCGTGGCGGAGGAGGAAGATCTGCCGGATCTGCTGCCGCGGTTGAAGGATGTGTTCGGCAAACTGGGATATATGGAAAGCTCGTCAGCGGATCTGTTCGATCAGTTTTTGAAGACGGGTATGGGTGCCAAGCCGCTTATTGCGGGATATGAAAGCCAGCTGCTGGAATTCGCGGTGGAAGAACCGGAGACCTGGGAGCAGCTGAGCAGCGATGTGGTGATGCTGTACCCTGTGCCGACGGTGTGGTCATCACACGTGTTTATCGCGCTGGACGAGGTCGGATCGGCGGGAATTGACGCGCTGTTGGATGAAGATGTGCAGCGCCTTGCCTGGGAAAAGCATGGTTTCCGAACGGGCGTGTACGGCACGCCCTCGGATGAGGCGCATTTCGGTGTGCCGGGGGTCGCGCTGGATCTGACGCAGGGTTCGCCCATGCCGGGCGCCGGGGTGATGGAAGAGATCATCGCGGCGCTGGAATGATGCCGCCCGGCGGTTCCATAAGGAGAGAGGAAAACGGCAGGATCGGGTTGCGAGGACCGGCCGCTTGTGTTATAATGCTCCAAAAACAAAGCGTGTTTCTGGAGAGAAGATGGGAACCATATGAAAAAATATTTGATTTTGACGTGCAGCACGGGCGAAGGCCACAACAGCGCGGCGCGCGCCGTGCGGGCTGCGCTGGAGGAGGAGGGCGTGGCCTGCGAGCAGAAGGACCCGGTTTCCTTCAAGAGCGAGCGGGCCAGGAAATTCATTTCCTCGTTCTACAACACGATGATCCGCTACAAGCCGGCCGCCTTCGGCAAGATGTACCGGATCGGCGGGCTGTATGACGCTTCGCGCCTGCCCTCCCCGGTCTATTGGGCCAACACGCTGTACGCGCGGCCGCTGCGGGCCTACATCGAGCAGAACGGCTTTGACGGCGTCGTCTGCACCCATCTCTACGGCATGGAGGCCATGACGGCCATCCGGCAGGACCCGTCGTTTTCCGTGCCGTGCTGGGGCGTGCTCACCGATTACACCTGCATTCCGTTCCTCGGCGATACGCGCCTCACGGGCTATTTCCTGCCGCTGGAGCGGACGAAGCGCGAGCTGGCCGAAAAGGGCGTGCCGGAGGAGCGCATCCGCGTGACGGGCATCCCCGTGGACCCGCGGTTCCGCATCCACCCGGACAAGCGGGAGACACGGCGCGCGCTCTCCCTGCCGGAGGGGGAGGAAGTGTACCTCATCATGATGGGCGGCGTGGGCTGTGAAAACATGGAGGCCCTGTGCCGCACGCTGCTCACCGCTCTGCGCGGCGCGGGCACGGTGCTCGTGATGGTGTGCCGCAACGAGGAGATGAAACGCCGCCTGGAACGGCTTGACGGCGCGGCCGGCCGGCTGCGCGCCGTGCCCTTCACGCGCGAGGTGGAGCGCTACCTGGCCGCGGCGGACGTGCTGCTCACGAAGCCGGGCGGGCTCACGAGCACGGAGGCTGCCGTGGCGAACATCCCGATTGTGCACGTGAACGCCATCCCCGGCTGTGAGACGTGCAACGCGCAGTATTTTTCGGAGGCGGGCATGTCCCTGTGGGCAAAGTCGGACGGCGAGGCCGCCGCCTTTGCTATGACGCTCGCGCGCGACGGGAAGAAGGCGGAATCCATGCGCGCCGCCCAGCGCCGCCTGGTGAACCCCTTCGCGGCGGAGGAGATTGCCCATGCCGTGATGCAATCGGCGGGAGGTGACGCGCCGTGATGATGCCGGGAGAATTTTTTCACTGGCTGGCCGAGATCGGGGCGGGGTTTCTGCTGGGCAGCGTGATGTTCAGCGAGATTATCCCGCGCCGCGTTCTGCACATCGACATTGAGGCCGTCAGCAACGACGGCAACCCCGGCTCCGGCAACGTGTTCCTGCACTGCGGGCCGTTCTGGGGCTTTGTGTGCCTGCTGCTCGACATGGCCAAGGGCTTCCTGCCGGTGTTCTGCGCGCTGCATCGGCTGGGGCCGAACCACCTGTTGTTCTGCGCCGTGCTGGCCGCGCCCGTGCTGGGCCACGCCATCGCGCCGTTCAACCATTTCCACGGCGGCAAGTGCATTGCCACGGCCTTCGGCGAGCTGATCGCCCTGCTGCCCGTGACGTGGATTGTGCTCGTGCTGGCGGGCGTGTATATCCTGCTCTCCACCGTCATGAAGATCCCCTCCACGCGCGTGCGCAGCATTGCGGCGTTCTCGCTCTTCGGCATCATCGCCGCCGCGCTGCTCGTGAGGCGCAGCCAGCTGCCCATCGCGCTCGGCTGCGTTCTGATCTCCACCGTGGCCGTCGTGCGCCACAGAAGGCCGGAGGACGGCAAGACGCCGCCCCGCGGCGCGTAAAGAAAAAGAGGCAGACAAAAAGGTCCCCGGGCTCCGGCTTGAACAGGTCCAGTAAAAACGGACAATAGACAAAGTACCCCCTGATGTAGGAAA
>ERZ1643246.1033-NODE-1033-length-31985-cov-30.005136_pt1 | contig 31985 bp, 27 predicted proteins | sample MGYA00579265_ERZ1643246 | MGnify/ENA primary metagenome ERZ1643246 (study PRJEB29033, sample SAMEA4952261) | chicken gut metagenome | biome: Broiler Chicken; feature: Gastrointestinal Tract; material: Caecum | place: Ireland | collected 2018 | study: Broiler...
TGCCGCTCTGGCTGTTGATGCGGATGACGTCGGCGTCGTAGGTGCGGCCGATGTCCTGCGGGTCGATGGGGATATAGGGGCAGGTCCACTGGTGCAGATCGTGCTCCTTGCGCCAGGTCATGCCCTTGGCGATGGCGTCCTGATGGCTGCCGCTGAACGCCGCAAACACCAGGCTGCCGGCGTAGGGGGTGCGCTCGTAGACGTGCATCCGGGTCACCCGCTCGTAGGTCTCGCAGATGGCCGGCATGTTGGAGAAGTCCAGGTGCGGGTCCACGCCGTGGCTGTACATGTTCATCGCCAGCGTGACGGCGTCCACATTGCCGGTGCGCTCGCCGTTGCCGAACAGGCAGCACTCGATGCGCTGGGCGCCGGCCAGCACGGCCAGCTCGGCGTCGGCCACGCCGCAGCCCCGGTCGTTGTGGGGGTGGCTGGACAGGATGACGCTGTCCCGGTATTTCAGGTGCTTGGAGCACCACTCGATCTGGTTGGCGTAGATGTGCGGCATGCTCATCTCCACCGTGACCGGCAGGTTGATGATCATCGGCCGGTCGGGGGTGGGCTGCATCACGTCCAGCACCGCGTTGCAGACTTCCACCGCGTACTCCGGCTCGGTGCCGGTAAAGCTCTCAGGGCTGTACTCGAACAAAAAGTTGCCCTCGTACTCCTCGCTCAGCTGCTTGACCAGCTTCGCGCCGTCCACGGCGATCTGCTTGATCTCCTCCCTGGACTTTTTGAAAACCTGCTCCCGCTGGGCCACGCTGGTGGAGTTGTAAAAGTGGATGACCGCCCGCGGCGCGCCCTGCACCGCCTCAAAGGTCTTGCGGATGATGTGGTCGCGGCACTGGGTCAGCACCTGCACCGTCACATCGTCAGGGATGCGCTTCTCGTCGATCAGCTTGCGCAGAAACTCGTACTCGGTCTCGCTGGCGGCGGGGAAGCCCACCTCGATCTCCTTGAAGCCGATCTTCAACAGCATCTCGTAAAATTCCAGCTTCTCCTCCAGGCTCATGGGGACGATCAGGCTCTGGTTGCCGTCCCGCAGATCGACGCTGCACCAGATGGGGGCCTTTTCAATGTGGTCCTTCTTCATCCAGTCGTACATGTGCCCCGGCTCCTCCGGCGGGGGATAGTAGCCAATGTGATATTTGGTTGCGTCCATCATGGAAATCTGCCTCCTTCAAGCAGGGCGGCGGGGCTTTGCCCCCGCGCCGCCTGTGGCCGCGCCGCCGTGGGGCGGGCGGCGCCCGTGTGCTGCCTTTGGAGGGAAAAACGGGTAAACAAAAACCCGCCCCTCAAAGGCGTCTTGCCTTTGAGAGACGGGAGCAAATCTTGAAAATTGCCGTACCCGCGGTACCACTCTCGTTGCCGCCTTACGGCGGCCCCTCTGTACGATCAGCCGAAGCGAATCGCGCCTGCATGATAACGGTCAGGTTCCGTCCGCGCCTAACGCTTTGCGCTCAGCACAGCTGCTCAGGGGCCAGTGACGCGAACCCGCCCGCACCGCCTTGCACCAACCGGCGGCTCTCTACAGCTGGGACCTGGGGTCGCTTTCTCCCCGTCAACGCATTTTGCTTTGATGTGTTAAAGTCTAGCAGGTTTGCCCGGCGCTGTCAAGCGGCACCGGGAAAGGCGGCGCAAGATTTGTGCACAGCTCCCAAATCGATCCGGGGTATGCTTGTGCAAAACTTACAAAAACCTGCCGCGGCCGGGCGCCCCGGCGGGTCAGGCGGAACCGCATTTGTCGGCGTCGATGGCAAGCACCACCATCAGCGCGCACAGGGCGTCCTCGTCATACTCGGTCTCGATGGTATAGGTGTCGGTCCAGTGGAACAGCTCCTTGCGGATCACCGCGGCGGTGCTGCCGTCCCGGCGCAGGATCTGGTAGTCCCATTCCAGCCAGTTGCCGGTCACGCGCCAGCCGCAGCAGTCCAGGTCATACGCGGGGGAGAGGAAGGTGAACTCCCGCTTCAGCGTGCCCACGCGCTCGTCCCCGATATAAAAATCGAACCGGGGCAGCAGGGTCAGCACCTGCTCCTTGACGGTGGCAATGTGCCGGCCGGCGTCGTCCAAAATGTGCAGGCAGTGCCCCCAGCTCAGCTGGCCCTCCACCGTGTAAAAGGTCGAACCGTCCTCTAGATAGATGTCGTAGCTGTCAAACCAGGAAAAGAACCGCTGCTTAAAATACAGTTTCATGCGCAATACCTCTTTGCCGCAATGTGGGAAGCCGGGCAAAACGGGTCAGGCGCCGGCCGGCTCGCCGGTACTGAGAGCGGGGTCGCCCTCCGGTTCCGGGACCTCGGCCGTCACGCGGGCGGTCACAGCCAGTGGGTCGGGCAGGGTGCCGTTTTGCACCTGCTGCAAAACCGTGGGCACGCCGGGGAAGAACTTGACGATGCCGGACCCTTTGCAGTGCAGGCCGTCAAAGAAATCGATGTCCTCCAGCCCTTCGATCAGGGTGGGGTCGTAGCTGCCGTACAGCGGCACGTCGTTCTGGGCGCAGTACTGCCGCACCCAGGCCTCCACCTGGAAAAAGCCCTTGTGCAGGTCCGGCTCGGTCAGCAGAAAGTCGTACAGGTAGGGGTGCCAGGGGCTCAGCACCAAAATCACCGTGGTGCCCTGGCTGCGGGCATACCGGATAAAGGCGTCGAAAGCCTGGCACTGGGTGTCGCTCAGCGAATCGAACCCCTCCATGTGGACGCTGTTGAAGGTGGCGGAGGCCGCCGCCGCGTCGGCCAGGATCTGGTCCACCGGCCGCTCGCGGAACTCCTCAAAATACAGCACGCTGCCGTCCGCCCGCTTGATGTTGGTGGTCTGGTGCATCGGGTCGCCCTCGACCGGGTTGAAGTCGATGGGGTTGCCGTCCTCGTCGGTGATGGTGGACTGGCCGCGGTTTTTGAAGTAGTAGTCCACATTTCCCTGGAAATAGGCGGGCTCGGCCAGCGCCTTCCACAGCTCCACCTGGTCGGGGGCCTCGTAGTCGGTCTCGACGCCCAGCACGTTGGTCAAAAACTCGTCGTACAGCTCGGCGTCGGCGCGCTCGTCAAAGGCGGCCTCGCTGCCGTAAAAGACCCAGGGGTCCAGGCTCCAGATCAGCACCTGGGGCGTTTTGCCGTAGGTGACCATCTTGTAGTAGCTGGTCATGCAGTCGCGCACGTCGGCGCCGGTCACGCCCATGTTGAAAAAGCTGTCGCTGCCCACGATCTCGCTGGTAAACTGCAGCACCCGGCTGGACCCGATGCCGATGACCTGGGGCGCTTCGGCCACGTCCTGGGCAAACAGCTGGACCACCTCGCGCTCGTCCATCTGGTCGAAATTGGTCACATCATAGCCCTGCAGCATCAGATCGACGATGCGCCGCGGCGCCAGCGCACCCTGGAACAGGCCGCTGCAGTCCACGTTATAGCTGAACGCCACCATAAACACCAGCAGCGGCACCAGCAGGGCAAATTTGAGAATGGTCTTGCTGCCAAAATACAGCCGCCGCGCGATCCCGGCAAAAAAGCGGTAGATCAGGCCGGGCTTTTTCTTCCGGCGCGGTTTTTTGCGGGCGGCCGGGCGGGCAGGGGCCTGCCCGGCGCCGCCGGCGCTGCGCCGCACCGGCGTGGGGGAGGCGGGGCGCTGTGTGCGATAGCCGGCCCCCCCGGCGCGATGGACCTGATGCTGTTCCATACTGGTTTCCCCCTCCCGTCAATAGTTCTGGTAAATGAACGCCGACTGCCCGAACACGGCAAAGAACAGCACCGCCGCGCCCATGGCGTAGTACAGCGTCCAGCGCAGCACAAAATTCTGCTTGCGGATCCACTGGGCCACGTTGCGGCCGCTGCTCTCCACCGCCAGCACGATCACCGTGCCGCAGGTCAGCATGGCGGGCAGGCGGCCGTCCAGGCCGCAGTCGGCCAGCAGGCCGGTCACCTGCGCCCAGGCATCGGGCAGGCTGGCCCAGCCGCGGGCAAGGCCGCCGTAAACGGCATAGGGGTCCGCGTTGTACAGCGCGCTGGCAAAAAAGACCATCGTCACGCAGAACAGCAGGTAGACGATGCCGCGCTGGACCCACCGCCGCACCCCGTCGATGCGGTACAGCGGATTGTACCGGGCGATCACGCCGCGCGGCCTGCGGGTCAGTACCGCCAGCACCGAGATCGCCCCGCAGGCAAGGCCCCACATCAGGTAGCGCCAGTCCGCACCGTGCCAAAGCCCCGACACCAGAAAGACGACCAGAATATTGAACAGATGCCGCACGGCGCCGCAGCGGCTGCCGCCCAGCGAGAAATAGACATAGTCCCGGAACCAGCCGGTCATGCTGATATGCCACCGCCGCCAGAAATCGGCAAAGCTGGTGGCGCCAAAGGGGGACTGGAAGTTTTCAATCAGGTCGTAGCCCAGGATGCGCGCCGCGCCCAGCACGATGTCACAGCAGCCGGAAAAATCCATATACAGCTGCAGCGCAAACAGCAGCGTGGCGGCCGTCAGGTTGGGGCCGGACATGTGGGCATAGTCGCCGTAGACCAGCGAGACATAGACGGCCAGGTTGTCGGCAATGACCATCTTTTTCATGTAGCCCCAGGCCATGCGGAACGCGCCGCCGGCGCTGCGGGAATAGCTGAACCGGCGGGATTTCTCGATCTGCGGGCGCAGGTGGGGGTAACGCTCGATGGGGCCGGTGATCAGCGCGGGGAAAAAGCTGACGAACATCGCATAGTGCAGGATGTTGTACTCCACCTTGCACCGCCGCTTGAACACGTCGATGGTGTAGCTGAGCGCCGCAAAGGTAAAATAGCTCAGCCCCAGCGGCGCCACCAGGTCAAAGGAGTAAGGCTCCACCCGCTGGCCAAACAGCCCGGCCAGGTTGACCAGCCCCAGGTCGAACAGGTCCCAGTATTTGTAGAACAGCAAAATGCCCGCGGCGGTAAAAACCGCCAGCAGCAGAAAAATGACCCGCACCGCGCGGTTTTTGCTCTTGCCGATGGCAAGGCCGGCGGCCCAGGTCACCACCGTTGCGCCCAGCAGCACAGGCACCAGGGCACGGTTTTCGGGCGTATAGCAGAAATAGGCGTAGCTTGCGATCAACAAAAAATAGGGCCTTGCCACCCGCGGCAGCACATAGTTCAGCACCGCAACAGCCGCAAAAAAGCCGAGAAACTCCAGCGTAGTGATCGACACGTTCCTTCACATCCAGCCGCCGCAAAGGGCAAAATTTTTACATACGATACCGCAGACTGACCGGCGCCCGCCGGCGCCTCACTCCCCGCGCCGGTCCTCCGGCGGCAGGCGGCGCTCCAACTCCCGCACCCGCTTTTCCAGCAGGGCGTTCTCCTGGGTCAGGCGCTTGCACTTGTCTGCCAGCTGGGTGATGGCGATGCTCAAACTCAAAAGCACCACCAGCACAAAGCAGAACATCAAAAGGAATACCAGGTTGACCGGCATCTCGATGTCCAAAATGTCCCGCAGCACAAACACCACGTAGGGGCAGGCGGCAAAAATAACAAGCACGATGGACAGCCCCAGCCACAGCAGGCTGTACTTGACCGTCATCAGGCCCTTTTTCAAAAAGACAAATATGATGGCCAGCAGCACCAGCGCGCCCAGCAGCATATATGCCTGGAATTGTACGGTCATAAACGCTCTCCCTTGGTTGTATTGTAAAACAAACGGATGTCTGTTGCAAGCGGGTATCACTTGCCGCGGCGGGACCGCTTGATGGCCAGCCGGTCGATCACCAGCGACAGCGACACCTTGACCATGTAGTAGACGCTTTTCACCGCCGAGATGCTGGACACCCCGCCCAGCCGCTCGTGCATGACCACCGGCGCTTCGCCCACCCGGTAGCCGGCCAGGCTGGCGGCCAGGATGGCCTCCGGCTCCGGATAGTCGGTGGCGTAGTGGCGGGCAAAAAAGGCGGTCATCTCGGCGTTGGTGGCGCGGAAGCCGCTGGTCACGTCCAGCACCTTCCGCCCGCACAGCAGGCGGATCATGCCGCTTAAAAAGCGGATGCCCACCCGGCGCATAAAGCTGGTCTGGAAGCCTTCGTGGGTGATAAACCGGCTGCCGATGCACATATCCAGCCTGCCGGAAGCCACCGGCTCCACCACGGCGGACAGATACGCCGGGTCATGCTGACCGTCGCCGTCCATCTGTACCGTCACGTCGTAGCCATGCCGCTGCGAGTAGAGATACCCGCACTGGATGCCGCCGCCGATGCCAAGATTCACCGGCAGATCGATAAAGTTGTAGCCGTGGCTGCGCAGCAGCTCGGCGCTGCGGTCGGTGGAGCAGTCGTTGATGACCAGATAATCCGCCCAGGGGCAGGTGGCGCGCAGCCGCTCCACCACCTGGACGATGTTGTCCTGCTCGTTGTAGCAGGGGATCAGTACCAGCACTTTGGGGGGCTTGTTCAAGGGGGCACCTCACATCCTGCACAGGGCGCGCCCTGTGCGAGAAACTTCCGATTCAAAAGAGTCGTGCCTGCGGGCGCGGGGGTCAGCCCCGGCCGTCCGGCAAAAGGAACGCCTCCAGCTTTTTCAAAAGCAGGCTGCGGCGGTAGTTTTCCAGATAATAGACCTTGGCGCAGCGGCCCAGCTCGGCCCGGCGGTCGGGGGACATCCGGCACAGCTGCACCAGGTTGTCCGCCAGGGCGTCCGCGTCGCAGGCGGGGGACACCATGCCGCAGCCGGCGGCCCGCACCGCATCGGCACCGGCGCCGTCCATGCTGGCCACCACCGGCTTGCCGGCGGCCATATAGCTGGCCAGCTTGGCCGGCACCGTCAGCCCCAGATCGGGCGTGTCGGACAGCGAGATCAAAAGCGCGTCCGCCAGCGTGGTGAACCGGGGCACCTCCCTGGCCGGCACGCTGCCGTAAAAGGTCACATAGTCCCCGGCGCCCAGCTCCTGCACCAGCGTTTCCAGGCCGGCGCGGCTCATGCCGTCGCCCACCAACAGCAGGTGCAGCCTGTCCGCCCCGGCAGCCCGCGCCTTTGCCACCGCGCGGATGACGGTGTCCAGGCTCTGCGCCGGGGTAAAGGTGCCGGTGAACACCAGGTTGAACCGCCCGCCGAACCGCTCGGCCAGGCCGGCGTCGGGGCAGGGGATGGCGTAAAAATCCTCGCAGTACTGGGGGATGACCGCCACCTGCTCCGGCGGCTTGCCGGTGCGCCGGCACAGCCGCTCTTGCAGCGGCGCGCTCATGGCGATCAGTTTGTCGCACCGGCGGTAGAGCCAGTCGCTGACTTTCTGCGCCGTGCCCCGCAGCAATTTGTTTTTCACCGGCAGCACGCTGTACAGGTTTTCCGGCCAGATGTCCAGCACATAGTTGACGCAGGGGATATGATGCTTTTCGGCGTAGACCACCGCCGGCCAGCACATCAAAACCGGGCTGGTGTTGAAGCAGAACACCGCGTCGTAGCCGCCCGGCAGCCGGGAAATCGCCCACCGGGCGTTCCACGGCCAGCTGACATAGTTCAAAAAGATGCGCACCGCGGTGTTGCCCTTGCGGGGGATCTCTTTGCAGCGGTAGACGTTTGCGGTGCGGTAATGTTCCTCAAAGGGGCCGTGGCTGTCGTAGCCGTTGAACCATTCCCCCTTGGGGTAGTTGGGCAGGCCGCACAGCACGTCCACCTCGATGCCGTCGTCGAGGAAGCCCTCCACAATATCGTTGATGCGGAAATTCTCCGGCCAGAAATGCTGTGTCACCACCAGAATCCGTTTGCGCATACAGGCAATGTCCTTTCCCTGGCGCAGCAGTCACACGCCTGAACTTTTTTGTTGTATCGTTTGTTTTCGCCGCTCGCAGGGGCGCGGGGCGGAAAATCCCGCCCGTGCAGGGCGTCAACCCTTGCGCCACACCATCTTGTTGACCACGCCGGTGTAGCTCTGGATGATCTTGACCACTTTGTTGGAGACATCCTCGGTGTAATAGGGCACCGGGATGCCGTCGTCGCCGTTTTGGCGCATGGCCACGGCGGTGGCCACCGCCTGCTCCACGCCGCCCTCAGCGATGCCGGCCAGCACAAAGCAGCCCTTGTCCAGGGCTTCCGGCCGCTCGGTGGAGGTGCGGATGCAGACGGCGGGGAAGGGATGGCCGACGCTCAAAAAGAAACTCGACTCCTCCGGCAGCGTGCCCGAATCGCTCACCACGCAGAAGGCGTTCATCTGCAAGTGGTTGTAGTCATGGAAGCCCAGCGGCTCGTGCAGTTTGACGCGGGGGTCCAGCCGGAAGTTCATCGCCTCCAGCCGCTTGCGGCTGCGCGGATGGCAGGAATACAAAATGGGCATGTCGTAGGCTTCCGCCAGATGGTTGATAGAGGTGAACAGGTCGAGGAAGTTTTTCTCGGTGTCGATGTTCTCTTCCCGGTGGGCGGACAGCAGCATATATTGGTGCGGTTCCAGGCCCAGACGTTTCAGCACGTCGCTGGCCTCGATCTTGGCAAGGTTGGCGTGCAGCACCTCGGCCATGGGGCTGCCGGTCACAAAGGTGCGCTCCTTGGCGGTGCCCTCGGCGTTCAGGTAGCGGCGGGCATGCTCGGAATAGCACATGTTCACGTCGGCAATGTGGTCCACGATGCGGCGGTTGGTCTCCTCCGGCAGGCACTCGTCAAAGCAGCGGTTGCCGGCCTCCATGTGGAAGATGGGGATGTGCAGCCGCTTGGCCCCGATGGCGCACAGGCAGCTGTTGGTGTCGCCCAAGATCAGCAGCGCGTCGGGCTTCTGCTCCGCCATCAGCGCATAGGATTTGGCAATGATGTTGCCGATGGTCTCGCCCAGGTCCTTGCCCACCGCGTCGAGGTAAAAATCCGGCGCGCGCAGCCCCAGGTCCTCAAAAAAGATCTGGTTCAGGGTATAGTCATAGTTCTGCCCCGTATGGACCAGGATCTGGTCAAAATACTTGTCGCATTTCTTGATGACGGCCGACAGCCGGATGATCTCCGGCCGGGTGCCGATGACGGTCATAAGCTTTAACTTGTTCACACTGCAACAATCCTTTTCTTGGGTTCTATAAAATGGATATGCGGCTAGTCGGCCCCGCAGCGCCAACTGGGGCAGGCAAAAAGAACAGGTCGTGACAGCCGCGCCCAATCTTTCCTCTGCGCCTCTGTTCGCCCGCCCCTCAGACAATCGGAAAATCAAGAGCGGAACGCGCAGGCTTTTTCGGGTCGAGATAAACCGGAATGTGCCGGTTCTCTGGCAATGTGGGCGGCACCCAAAGCAGACGGCTGCGCCCGCGATACTCTATGCCGTCCACGGTATAGCGATAGGTAATGCGATACGGGTGGATTGACGGCTCCAATGTAGACATTCCCAAATTGATTTTGGTCATGCTCCGCTTGACCGTAACCGCATAGCCGGTCACAGAGTATCCGTTTTGCACCAGAACACGGTCGCGATGCAAACTGTACCCTGCCAGAACGAGCAAGCCGCATCCGGAGAGCAGAACCACCAGTGCAAACGGCAGGGGAGCGGGAGAAAAACACCAAATCAACCCCAGCAGACACAGAATCTCACCGGCCATCGCGGCCGGGCCTGACAGCAGCAGCGCCATCAGCTTTTGGTATAGAACGATTCGAAGCACAGGAAAAGCCCCCCATTCCACACTGCGGTAAACAGATAAGTCACACCTGCATCGCGCACGTGTCCGGGTGTTCGGGGTCAAAGGCTTCGTTGGCCCACATCACCGTCACCATGTCGCCCTCGCCCACATTTTCAATGTTGTGGGTGTAGCCGCAGGGGATGTCCACCACCTGCAGCTTTTCGCCGCTGACATGGTACTCGATCACCTCGTCCGAGAAAATCTGCCGGAAGCGGATGACCCCCTCGCCCTTCACCACCAAAAACTTCTCGTTCTTGGTGTGGTGCCAGTGGTTGCCCTTGACGATGCCGGGGTGCGAGATGTTCACGCTGACCTGCCCCCGCTCCGGCGTGCGCAAAAACTCGGTAAAGCTGCCGCGGGCGTCGCAGTGCATGTTCAGGTCATAGGCAAATTCGTCCGCCGGCAGGTAGGACAGATAGGTGGAGTAGAGCTTTTTCTCAAAGCTGCCCGCCGCCAGCTCCGGCACGGCCAGCGTGGGCAGGCCGTCGGCGCCCAGTGCCCTGGCGGCCGCGCCGCCGCGGGCTTTGGCAAAGTTCTGGATGGTCCCGGCCAGCTGCCCCAGCGTCACGGTGTGCACCGGGTGGATGCGGCAGCGGTTTTCGCTGTCGCGCACGGCCTCGCCCCGTTCCATCGCGTCCAGGATGCAGGCCACCACGTCGTCAATGTAGACCAGCGGCAGCGCAAAGTCCGGGTCACGCACCTGGATGGGCAGCCCGCGGGCGATGTTGTGGCAGAAGGTGGCCACCACGCTGTTGTAATTGGGGCGGCACCATTTGCCGAACACCCCCTCCATGCGGAAGACATACACCGGCGCGTCGGTGCGCTGCCCGTGGGCAAAAATGGCCTCCTCGGCCTGCAGCTTTGATTTGCCGTAGTCGTTATCCAGCGCGGCCTGCACGCTGGAGGTCACCAGCACCGGGCAGGCGTTGCCGGCGGCTTCCAGGTCGGCCAGCAGCAGGTCGGTCAGGCCGGAATTGCCGGCGTAAAATTCGCCGGGGTCTTTGGGCCGATTGACGCCGGCCAGGTGCACCACAAAGGCGGCCTTTTGGCAGTAATCTGCCAGCGTTTCCGGCGTGTCGTCCTTCTCAAAGCAGAGCAGGGAAGTATACCCCCTCGCCGTCAGCTCGGCTGCCAGGTTTTTGCCCACAAAGCCGCCCGCGCCGGTGATCAGGATGGGGCTGTCTTTCGTCAGTGCCATGGCTTACTTGCCGGCTTTGGCCAGCTCCTCCTTGATATAATCGGTGGTCATGATCTTCTCGATGGTCTCGGCTACGTTCAGGCGGCGGGTGTTGTGGCTGGTGTAGTCCTCGTCCGCCTGGGTGTGCACCTGGCCCTTGATAAAGTATTTGTCGTAATTCAGGTCGCGGTTGTCGGCAGCGACGCGGAAATAGCCGCCCATGTCCTCGCTGCGGGTGCGCTCCTCCTTGGTCATCAGCGTCTCGTACAGCTTTTCGCCGTGGCGGGTGCCAATGATGCGGGTGCCGGTGTCGCCAAACAGCATCTGCACCGCCTTGGCAAGGTCGCCGATGGTGGAGGCGTCCGACTTCTGGATGAACAGGTCGCCGGGGTTGGCGTGCTCAAAGGCGAACATGACCAGGTCCACCGCCTCGTCCAGGTTCATCAAAAAGCGGGTCATGTTGGGGTCGGTGATGGTGATGGGGTTGCCGGCCTTGATCTGCTCCACAAACAGCGGGATCACCGAGCCGCGGCTGCACATGACGTTGCCGTACCGGGTGCAGCAGATGACCGGCCCGCCCCGCTGGGCGGACACGCGGGCGTTGGCGGTGATGACATGCTCCATCATCGCCTTGGAGATGCCCATGGCGTTGATGGGGTAGGCGGCCTTGTCGGTGGACAGGCAGACCACCCGCTTGACGTTGGCCTCGATGGCCGCGTGCAGCATGTTGTCGGTGCCCTCGATGTTGGTGCGCACCGCCTCCATGGGGAAAAACTCGCAGGAGGGCACCTGCTTCAGCGCCGCCGCGTGGAAGATGTAGTCCACGCCGGGCATCACGTCCCGCAGGCTTTGGATGTTGCGCACGTCGCCGATATAGAATTTGACCTTCTGGTAATACTCCGGATAGTTGGCCTGCAGCTCGTGGCGCATATCGTCCTGCTTCTTCTCATCGCGGGAGAAGATGCGGATCTCGCCGATGTCGGTGGTCAGAAAATGCTTGAGCACCGTGTGGCCGAAGCTGCCGGTGCCGCCGGTGATAAGCAATGTCTTGTCGTGGAAAATCGTATCTGCCATAACAGCCTCCCAGGGGCAGGGCGCGCCGCGGCGGGGCGTTCCGGCGCCGGGCACACATCCCCATTTCATCTAATCTTAACCATTCTATCATAAATACCGCCGAAAGAAAAGCCTTGCCCCCGACGCATCCGCCCGATTTTGCTGAAATTCGCGCCAAAACCGGCAGGCGGGGGACATTTGCCCCGCGCCGCCGCCCCGGCGGTTGGAAAACCGGGGCGTTTGTGCTAGAATACAAGACAGAAGCCCCGCGGCATGCCTGGCGCGTGTCCTGTCGCGCCAATGCCATGCCATACTATGGATACAGAGAAAGGAAGTTGCCACCATGCGCGCTTACGAACGCTTTCTGCGGTATGTGAAGGTGCATACCACCTCCGACCCCACCAGCCCCAGCCACCCCACCACGCTGCGCCAGTTTGACCTGGCCAACCAGCTGGTGGAGGAGCTGAAAGCCCTGGGCCTGACCGACGCCCGCGTGGACGAGCACTGCTACGTCTACGCCGCCATCCCCGCCACCCCCGGCTGTGAGGACGCCCCGGCCATCGGCTTTATCTCCCACATGGACACCACCGACGACGCCCCCGGCGAGAACGTCAACCCCGTCCTGCACGAAAACTACGACGGCGGCGACGTGACGCTGCCCGCCACCGGCGCGGTCATCCGTGCGGCCGAGTTCCCGTTTCTGGCCGGGTTGAAGGGCCAGACCCTCATCACCACCGACGGCGCCACGCTGCTGGGCGCCGACGACAAGGCGGGCATTGCCGAGATCGTCACCATGGCCGAGCGCCTGCTGGCTGAAAACCGCCCCCACGGCAAGATCTGCATCGGCTTTACCCCCGACGAGGAGGTGGGCCAGGGCGCGGACCTGTTCGACGTGGCGGGCTTTGGCGCCGACTTTGCCTACACGGTGGACGGCGGCGACGTCAACGAGATCAACTACGAGAACTTCAACGCCGCCGCGGCGGTGGTGACGGTGCATGGTCTTTCGGTGCATCCCGGCTCGGCCAAAAACGCCATGAAAAACGCCATGAACATTGCCCACGAGTTCCACGCCGCGCTGCCCGCCTTTGACCGCCCCGAACACACCGAGGGCTACGAGGGCTTTTACCACCTGACCAGCATGGCGGGCGACGTGACCACCGCCAGGCTGGGCTATATCGTCCGCGACCACGATCCCGCCCGCTTCAACGACCGCAAGCGGGAACTGGCCCACATCGCCGCCCGCCTCAACGACAAATACGGCGAGGGCACCGTCGAGCTGGACCTGAAGGACAGCTACTACAACATGATCGAAAAGATCGAGCCCCACTTCCACCTGGTGGAAAACGCCCGCAAGGCCATTGCGGCGGTGGGGCTGGAGCCGGCCAACGTGCCCATCCGCGGCGGCACCGACGGCGCGATGCTCAGCTTTAAGGGGCTGCCCTGCCCCAACCTGGGCACCGGCGGCTTCAACTGCCACGGCCCGCTGGAGTGCGCCACCGTCGAGAAGCTGGATCAGATGGTGGAGATCCTGCTGCACATTGTGGAGCTGTACCGGCAAAAGCAGTAAGCGCCCTCCCCGCGGCGGCGCAGCCAAAACATTGCAGCAACAAGACAGAAAGAGGGGAAGCCCCGGCCGTTGGCCGGGGCTTCCCCGCTTTTTGTTCTGTTGTGCAGCCGCCGCGTTTACCCGGCAATGGAGTTGCCGGTATACAGCTGGTAATAGCGGCCCTTCTGCTCGATCAGCTGGTCGTGGGTGCCGCGCTCGATGATGCGGCCCTGCTCCAGCACCATGATGCAGTCGGAGTTTTTGACGGTGGACAGCCGGTGGGCGATGACAAAGGTGGTGCGGCCGGTCATCAGCGCGTCCATGCCCTGCTGCACCAGCTGCTCGGTGCGGGTGTCGATGGAACTGGTGGCCTCGTCCAAAATCAGCACCGGCGGGTCGGCCACGGCGGCGCGGGCAATGGCCAGCAGCTGCCGCTGGCCCTGGCTCAGGTTGGCGCCGTCGCCGGTCAGCAGGGTGTTGTAGCCGTCGGGCAGGCGGCGGATAAAGGCGTCGGCGTTGGCCAGCTTTGCGGCCGCCATACACTCCTCGTCGGTGGCGTCCAGGCGGCCGTAGCGGATGTTTTCCATCACGGTGCCGGTAAACAGGTGGGTGTCCTGCAAAACGATGCCCAGGGACCGGCGCAGGTCGGCCTTTTTGATCTTGTTGATGTTGATGCCGTCATAGCGGATCTTGCCGTCGGCAATGTCGTAAAAGCGGTTGATCAGGTTGGTGATGGTGGTCTTGCCCGCGCCGGTGGAGCCGACAAAGGCGATCTTCTGCCCCGGCGTGGCGTACAGCTTGATGTTGTGCAGCACGATTTTGCCCGGCGTGTAGCCGAAATCCACATCGTCAAAGGTGATGTCGCCCCGCAGGCGGGTGTAGGTGGTGGTGCCGTCGCGGTGGGGGTGCTTCCAGGCCCATACGTTGGTGCGCTCGGCGCATTCCTCCAGCGTGCCGTCGGCCTTCTCGCGGGCGTTGACCAGCGTCACGTAGCCGCTGTCTGCCTCCGGCGCCTCGTCCATCAGGTCAAAGATGCGCTTTGCGCCGGCCATGGCCATGACGATGCTGTTGGTCTGCTGGCTGACCTGGCTGACCGGCTGGGTGCCGTTTTTGTTCAGCGTCAAAAACGACACCAGCGCGCCCAGCGTCAGGCCGCCGTAGCCGTTCAGCGCCAGCGCCGCGCCCACCACGGCGCACAGCACATAGCTGATGTTGCCCAGGTTGGCGTTCAGCGGCATGGTGATGTTGGCAAAGGTGTTGGCCTTGTCGGCGCTTTCCCGCAGCTGCTCGTTCAGCACGCGGAATTGTCGGATGCTCTCCTCCTCGTGGCAGAACACCTTGACCACCTTCTGGCCGTCCATCATCTCCTCAATGTAGCCGTTCACCGCGCCCAGGTCGGCCTGCTGGCGGGCAAAATACCGCCCGGACCGGCCCGCCAGGCGGGTGGTCACCAGCAGCATGACGCAGATCATCGCCACCGTGATGACGGTCAGCGGCAGATCCAGCAGGACCATGCTGACCAGCGAGGTGACGATGGTCACCGACGAGTTGAGCAGCTGGGGCAGGCTCTGGCTCATCAGCTGGCGCAGCGTGTCCACGTCGTTGGTATAGACCGACATGATGTCGCCGTGGGCATGGGTGTCAAAGTAGCGGATGGGCAGCGATTCCATGTGCCGGAACAGCTCCACGCGCAGGTCGCGCATGGTGCCCTGGCTGACGTTGACCATGATGCGGTTGTAGCCGTAGGCGCACAGGATGCCGATGGCGTAGATGCCCGCCACCCGCATCAGCGCCGCGGCCAGCGGGCCGTAGTCGGCGCTCTGGCTTTGCAGCATGGGGGTGATGTAATCGTCGATCAAGCTTTGGGTGAACAGCACCCCCTGCACCGACGCCAGCGCCGCCCCCAGGATGCACACCACCACCATCAGGCAGGAAAATTTGTACCGTTTTACCATATAGCCCAGCACCCGGCCCATCGTGCCCAGCATCTGGCCGGGGCTGCGGCGGGGCGCTTCGGCTGTTTTTGCGTTGGCTGCCATCACTGCGCACCATCCTTTCCGGTTTGGGCGGCCGGGGCGGGCTGGTCAAAGTCGCCGCCGCCCCGGGTCTGCGCCTCGTAGATCTCGCGGTAGATCGCGTTGGTTTTCAGCAGGTTTTCGTGGGTGTCAAAGCCGCTGACGCCGCCGTTGTCCAAAACCAGGATGCGGTCGGCGTCCTGCACGCTGGAAACGCGCTGGGCAATGATCAGCTTGGTGGTGCCGGGGATATGCTCGGCAAAGGCCCGGCGGATCTTGGCGTCGGTGGCGGTGTCCACCGCGCTGGTGGAGTCGTCCAAAATCAGGATCTTGGGCCGTTTCAGCAGCGCCCGCGCAATGCACAGCCGCTGCTTCTGCCCGCCGGACACGTTGGTGCCGCCCTGCTCGATCCAGGTGTTGTACCCGTCGGGGAAGCGGTCAATAAACTCGTCGGCGCAGGCGGCGCGGCAGGCTTCGCGGCATTCCTCCTCGGTGGCGTCCTCCTTGCCCCAGCGCAGGTTGTCCAGGATGGTGCCGGTAAACAGCACGTTCTTTTGCAGCACCACCGCCACCTGGCTGCGCAGCGTTTCCAGGTCATAGCTGCGCACGTCCTTGCCGCCCACGCAGATCCGTCCGGTGTCCGCGTCGTACAGGCGGCTGACCAGGTTGACCAGGCTGGACTTGCCGCTGCCGGTGCCGCCGATGATGCCCACCGTCTCGCCGGAGTTGATATGCAGGGTAATGTCGTGCAGCGTCTTTTCGCCGCTGCCGTGCTTGTACGAAAAGCTGACATGGTCAAAGTCGATGCTGCCGTTGGGGATGACGGCGTCGGCCTTGGCCGGCTGGGCCAGGTCGGGGGTCTCGGTCAGCACCTCGGCGATGCGCTCGGCGCTGGCGGTGCTCATCGAGATCATCACAAACACCATTGAAAGCATCATCAGGCTCATCAGCACGCTCATCACGTAGCTCAGCAAACTGGTCAGCTCGCCGGTGGTCAGCGCGCCCGCCACGATAAAGTGGGCGCCGAACCAGGACAGCCCCAGGATGCAGCCGTACACCACCAGCATCATGACGGGGTTGTTCAAAGCCAGCAGGCCCTCGGCCTTGACGAACAGGCGGTAGAGGTTGTCGGCGGCCTTTTTGAACTTTTCGTTCTCAAAGACCTCCCGCACAAAGGCCTTGACCACCCGGATGGCGCTGACGTTCTCCTGCACGCTGGCGTTCAGGTCGTCGTACTTGCGGAACACCTGGTCAAAGATGCGGGTGGTGCGCAGCATGATAAAGACAAGCGCCGCCGCCAGCACCACGATGGCCGCCAGGAAGATCAGGCTGAGCCGCACATTGATGAAAAAGCACATGAACATCGAGCAGACCAGCATCAGCGGGGCGCGCACGGCGATGCGCAGGATCATCTGGAAGGCGTTTTGCAGGTTGGTCACGTCGGTGGTCATGCGGGTGACCAGCCCGGCGGTGGAAAACTTGTCGATGTTTGAAAACGAAAAGGTCTGCACATTGCAGTACATGGCGTCCCGCAGATTGCAGGCATACCCCGCCGACGCCCTGGCCGAAAACCGCCCGGCCAGCACGCCGAAGCACAGGCTGAACAAAGCCAGCGCCAGCATCAGCAGGCCGTAGCGGTAGACCTGGCCCATATTGCCGGCCTGGATGCCCTGGTCGATGATGGCGGCGGTCACAAAGGGGATCAGCACCTCCATCAGCACTTCCAGCGCCGTGAACAGCGGCGCCAGCAGCGCGTCTTTTTTGTATTGGCGCACCTGCGCCAACAAGGTTTTTATCATGGTAGTTCCCTCCCGGTGGTTGGTTCGGGGCTGCGGCCCAGGTTTTGCAGCATCCGGTCCAGGCAGCGGTCAAATGCCGCCAGCTGCCCCGGCGGGATGCCGTCGCACAGGCGGCGGTGCTGCAGGGCCAGCCCCTGCTCGATCTTTGGCTGCACGGCACTGGCCCTGGCGGTGGGCGCCATCCGCTTTTTGCGGTCGTCGCCGGGGTCCCGGACCATGTCCAGGTAGCCGGAACGCCGCAGATTTTTCAGCGTGGCGGACAGCGCCGCCTTGGACACGCCCAGCTGCCGGTGCAGCTCGGACGCGCAGGCACCGCTGCCGCCGCGGCGCAAAAACCAGAGCAGCACCACTGCCTGGGCGCTGGTCAGCCCCAGCTCCGCCAGGCAGGGGCGGCTGGTCTGTTCCAGCGCCAGGTTCAGCTGCCGCAGCCGGAATAATGTGGTCCCCTGCATGGGCCCCATCCCTCCTTGCCGGCGGACGGCAGGTCCGGACTGCCTGCCCCGCCAAAAAAACGGTTCGCAGGCGGATCGTACGGCTGCGAACCATCTGCCTGCGAACTCTATTATACGGATTTTGGCTTGAAAGGGAATTTAGATTGTGCTATTATTGATAAGCAAACATTATCAAACTGCGCCGTTCCGCACCGGGATGCAGACCGGTGCGGCTGCGCAGGCAGGCGGGCCGGCCCTGCCTGCAGAGAGAGGGGGCTGCCTGTGAACACCGTTCAGTTAAGCTGCTTTCTGGCCGTGGCTGAAACGCTCAATTTTGCCCGTGCGGCCGAGCAGCTGCATGTGACCCAGCCCGCCGTGACCCAGCAGATCCACACGCTGGAGCGGGAGCTGGGGGTGCAGCTGTTCCACCGCACCACCCGCACCGTCCGCATCACCGAGGAAGGCCTGGCCTTCCTGCCCGACGCCCGGCAGATGGTGGGGCTGGCCAACCGGGCGGTCAAGCGGTTCGCCAGCCCGGACCGCCAGGCGGTGCGCACGCTGTCGCTGGGGTGCCACGGCTACACCCAGCTGTTTCTGCTGGCGCCGGTGCTGAAAGAGCTGGCCGCCCAATACCCCGACCTGCACCCCCGGCTGCAGGTGGTGCCTTTCCAGCATTTGTACCGTATGCTGGAGGACGGCGACGTGGACGCGGTGGTGGCCTTCCGCCAGCCGGAAAGCCGGCGGGGGCTGAGCGCCGTCTACCGGGAACTGCGCCGGGTGCCCATCGCCTGCCTGTGCGCCCGCGAAAACCCGCTGGCGCAATGCGGCTCGGTGGCGCTGGGGGATCTGGCGGGCGAAAAGCTGGTGCTGCTGGACCCGGCCAAAGCGCGGCTGGAGGCGGTGGAGGTGCAGGCCGCCCTGCTGGAAGGCCGCGCGCCGTCCGAGCTGTATTTCTGCGACTCGGCCGAGGCCGCCACCGTGCTGGTGCAGGCGGGGTTCGGCGTTTCGCTGCTGCCGGATCTGTTCATCCCGCCGGACGCGCCGGTGGTGCGGCTGCCGGTGCGGGATGTGCCGCCGGTCTCCTTCGGCGTCTACTACAAGACGCTGCAGGGCGACCCGCCGCTGAAAACGCTGGTCGGCCTTCTGCGCCGCCATGCCGGGACCCGGCCCGAATGACCGTCCGGCCGCCGGAAGATAAACGCAAAAAACCGCCCGCCGCAAAGAAAGTTTATGCTTTCTTTGCGGCGGGCGGTTTGCCGTATATGGCGTATCGATTTTGTCGGTGCCGGCCACCCCGGCGGGGCAGGGGAGGGGCTTACAGCCCGAACCGGTCGCGGGCGATCAGCGCCAGCAGATGGGCCGAGCCTTCGATGCCGAACTGGCTGGAGTTGAGCATCAGGTGGCAGTTGACGTACTCGTCGCCGCCGCCGTAGACCTTGTGGTAGCCGGCGCGGGACTTGTCCACGCGGGGAAGGGTCTTTTTGGCGGTTGCCTCGTCCATGCCCAGCTTCTCAACGCAGTTGCGCAGCCGGTCGGCCTTGGGGGCAAAGACGTGGACGTTCAAAAGGCGGGGATGGTCTTTCAGCACCTCGTCGGCGCAGCGGCCCACGATAATGCAGCTTTCCCTGTCCGCCAGGTCGCGGATGATGTTCTGCTGCACCATGAACACCTCGTCCTGCATGCTCTTGATGGCCATGCCCAGCGGGTAGATGCGCTTGTAGTAGATGTTGTTGGCGCTCTCCTCGGTGTCCGAGATGGTAGACACCGGCAGGCCCATGCGGCGGGCGGTCTGCTCAACGATGTCGCGGTCGTAAAACTCGATGCCCAGCTCCTCGGCCAGCTTTTTGGCAATGGAACGGCCCATGCTGGCAAACTGGCGGGAAATGGTGATCACATACTTTTCAGCCATGCGGCATCCTCCTTCAGGTGCGCTCGGCGGCGCGCGCCGGGCGGGCTGCCTGGCGCGGCTTGCGGTTTTGCATGGCGCGCACAATGCAGGACAGCGTAAAGTTGATGATAAAGTAAATCACGAAAGCAACGCCGAACAGCACGAACACATCGCTGGTCAGCTGGGTGCCCACGCCGTTGTACATGTTGGAGGTGGCCAGGATGCGCCGCACACGGCTCATCAGCTCAATAACGGCCACGTTGGCCAGGTAGGACGAGTCCTTGATGGTGGTGATGACCTGGCTGAGCAGGGTGGGGACCACGGCCTTGTACGCCTGGGGCAGCACGATGTAGACCATCGTCTGCACGGTGCCGAAGCCCTGGCTGTGGGCGGCCTCGAACTGGCCCTTGGGGATGGAGTTCAGGCCGCCGCGGATGATCTCGGCAATGACCGAGGAGGTGAACAGCACCAGCGCCACAAACGCGCGGAACAAAATCTGCACCTCGACGCTGGTCAGCCCCAGCATCCGCCGCGCCAGGAAACCGGGCACCGGGCAGATGATCAGGCAGACAAAGATCCACAAAAGCAGCGGCGTGTTGCGGAACAGCTCGATGTAAGCGGTGGCGATCCACTTGAAAATGCGGGTCTTGCCGGTGCAGTAGTTGCGCACCAATGCCAGGATGGACCCCAGCACGATGCTGACCAGCACCGCCGCCGCGGCGATGACCACTGTGAACAGGACGCCGGTCAGGATGTAGGTCATGACGCCGGGGCGCGTCAGGATCGAAAAACTTGCAGCCCAGTCCATCACGACACCTCCTCGGCTTTGTTCAGGGCAGCGGCGCTGCCGGCGTCACGCTTTTTCAGCGAGGTCTCCCACGCTGTGGCCAAGGTGGACAGCGGGAAGCAGACGATGAAGAACAGCGCGCCGCACACCAGGTAGGCCGGCGCATAGGCGCCGCCGGTGGTGGCGCCGGTGACAAAGCTGTAGGTCAGCGAGATCAGGTCGGCGCCGCCGACGATGTACAGGCAGCTGGTGTTCTTGAACAGGTTGACCGCCTGGTTGACCATGGGCGGCAGAATGATCTTGATGCTTTGCGGCAGGATGATGTAGTACATGTACTGCACATAGCCAAAGCCCTGGCTTTGGGCGGCCTCGAACTGGCCGCGGGGGATCGACTGGATGCCGGCGCGCACCACCTCGGCCATATAGGCGCCGGTGTAGACGCCCAGCGTGATGACGCCCACCACGGTGATGTCCGCCCCCAAACCGCTGAACGCCAGCGTATAGTACAAAAAGCACATCTGCAAAAGCACCGGCGTGTTCTGGATAAATTCCACATAGATGCGGGCGATCACCGCCAGCGGTTTTTTGCCGCTGGTGGCCATCAGGCCGAAAATGATGCCCAGGACCAGCGCCAGCAGCAGGCCGAAAATTGCGGTGACCAGCGTGTTGCGCAGGCCCAGAAGAAACGTGCCGCGGTAGGTCCACACCGTCGCCCAGGCGCTGGGGCTGAAAAGGCCCGTCAGAAATTCCACCGGTCGATCCCTCCTTACTTGTCATTCTTTTGGTCGGTTACTGAAAAACGTACCCATAAAAGGGGCGGCCCCGCGGCAGCGGGGCCGCCTGATAGATGCAAGGCTTACAGGCCGTACTCCTCGATCAGGCTGTCGATGGTGCCGTCCTCCAGGCAGGTCTGGATGAACGCATCGCAGTAGGCCGAGAAGCCGGAGCCTTTTCTGGTCACAACGCCGTACTCCTGCGGGGCAAACTCGGCGTCGATAAAGTCGCGGCCTTCGGTCTTATAGTAGGCCAGGATGGACTTGTCCACGCAGAAAGCGTCGACCTCGCCGGCGCTCAGTGCGGTGGAGATGGCCGGGTAGTCGTCGTACTGGCGGAAGGACACGCCCTCGGTCCAGGTGGCCGGGTCAAAGGTGGAGGCGTCGTAGTTGTCGCCGGAGATGACGCCCGCCTCGATCATGGCTTCCACCAGCTTGGCGGCGGAAGTGGACGAGGTGGAGACACCCACGGTCTTGCCCTCCAGGTCAGCCAGCGTGCTGATGCCGGAGGCATTCTCCACCAGCACCGAGACATAGTCGGTGTAATACGGGGTCGAGAAGTCCCAGCTCTGGCGGCGCTCCTCGGTGATGGTAAAGGTGGCCAGGTCGCAGTCCAGGTCGCCGGAGTCGATCAGCTGGCCGCGGGTGGCGGCGGTGACGGTGGTGTACTCGATGTCAACGCCCAGGCTGTCGGCCAGCTTCTGGGCCAGGTCGATCTCCAGGCCGCTGTACTCGTTGGTCAGCGGGTCCAGGTAGCCAAAGCCGATCACGTCGCTCTTGACGCCCACGCGCAGCACGCCGCGGTCCACAATGTCCTGCACGTCCTCGGCCAGCTCGCCGCTGGCGGCGGTGTCGCCCGTGCCGGCGGACGAGGTGTCCGCCGCAGAGGACGAGGAAGCGGTGTCGCCGGAGCAGGCCGCCAGGGACAGGGCCAGCGTGCCGGCCAGAACGGCGGATGCGATCTTGTTCAAACGAATCATGTTCTTTCCCTCCTGTTGGTTGGACGCGGGACCGCCGGATTACGGCAGCCCGCGCCGTGTTCTATCTCAAAAGCGGGATGCGGCCTGCACGGCAGGCCGCCCGCCCTCAAGGCACGAATAAAAAGCGGGCCTTACTTCAAGATCTTGCCCAGGAACTGCTTGACGCGCTCATGCTGGGGATTCTCGAAGAAATGGTCGGGGGTGCCCTCCTCCAAAATCTCGCCGTCGGCCATGAACACGACCCGGTCGGCCACCTGGCGGGCAAAGCCCATCTCGTGGGTGACGACCACCATGGTGATGTTCTCCTTTGCCAGCTTGATCATAACGTCCAGGACCTCCTGGATGGTCTCCGGGTCCAGGGCGGAGGTGGGCTCGTCAAACAGGATGATCTTGGTCTGGCTGCACAGCGCACGTGCAATGGCGATGCGCTGCTGCTGGCCGCCGGACAGGGTGGTGGGGTAGACGTGGGCTTTGTCCCGCAGGCCGACCACGTCCAGATAATGGTATGCCAGCTCCTCGGCTTCCTTTTTGCTCTTGTGCTGCAGTTTGATGGGGGCCAGCGTCAGGTTGCCCAGCACCGTCATGTGCGGGTACAGGTTGAACTGCTGGAACACCATCGACATGTTGTCGCGCACGATCTGGCGCTTGTTCTTGTGGGTCAGCTCGGTGCCGTTGATGTACACCTTGCCGCTGGTGGGCTCCTCCAGAAAGTTCATGCAGCGCACGGTGGTGGACTTGCCGGAGCCGGAAGGCCCGATGATGACGAGCTTTTCGCCCTCGGCCACCTCCAGCGACACATCCTTCAAAACGTGCAGGTCACCAAAAAACTTGTTGACTTTCTCCAACCGGATCATCAAATTCCTCCCCTTTATCGCGTTTGTCGCGCAGGCAGCCTGCGCCGAATGCGGTCCCGGCAGCCTGCCGGGCACTGTAAAGAAATAAGGACGCTTGCCGGCCGCCTAGACCGGCGAAACGTCCTTGTTTCAACTGGTATCTGGCCCTGATTTTACCACATCTGCGGACAGTTGTCAACCGTGCGGCGACAGAAACCGCTTTTTGGCGTCAGGCGGGGAACACCCGCATATTCCGCCGCAGCGTGTCGGTACAACATGCTCCGCCGTTTGGGGCGGCCTCCAATGCGCCTGCCGGCTTGCCAAACTGCCGCGCGGCGGTATACAATATAGGCACCAAACGGGAAAGGGCGGCCGCAGCGGCCGGACGGTGAAACGATGCCAGTGGATATGAAGGAAGCCATTGCCGCAGCGGCCAGGACGCTGGTGATGGACAAGCATGTCAAAAAACTGACGGTCAAGGATATCGTGGAGGAGTGCGGCATTACCCGCCAGGCATTCTATTATCATTTTGCCGATATCCCGGAGTTTCTGCAGTGGGTGCTGGAGCGCGAGACCACGCAGATCCTGCAGCGCAGCCGCCAGCAGGGCGGCGGGGGAGAGCAGGGCCTGCGGCGGTTCTTCCAGCTGGCGGTCCAGGCAAGGCCCTACATCCGCCGCGGCATGCAGACCGGCTACCGCGACGAGCTGGAACGGATGATCACCGACGCGATCTACCGCTGCTTTGCCGAGGTGGTGGAGCGCGAGGACCTGTACCGCGGTTACAGCCGCGCCGAGGTGCGGCTGATCCTGCGCTACCATACCCAGGCCGTCACCGGCCTGCTGGAAAGCTGGACCGACGAGGACAGCAAAAATCTGGACCAGATCGTCAGCCTGGTCTACCGCATGGTCCAGGGCGAGGTCTCGCCCCGCGGCTGAACAGGCCGCGCAGGCCGCGGCAGTCGGGACCGAATTTGCCAAAACCGCCGGAGTGTGAAGTTTTTTTACACTCCGGCGGTTTTGTCTATACAGGCTGCCGGAATTGACAATGGCGCCGGGGCGCGCCGTCCGTTACAATAATGCAGGAAAGGGGGCGCTGCGAATGCCGCACGAAATTCTATCCGTCAAACTGTGCGAGCTGGACGACCGCATCGGCCGGCTGCACGGCCGGGTCCATCTGAGCGAGTCCGCCTGCCACAGCCGGCTCCGGCAGGAGATCGAATCGATGGGCAGGGAGTGCGAGGCGGCGGAGCTGGCGCTGGGGCAAAAGCTCCAATACTCCAGGTCAGAGACCGCCAGGGCGCTGTCCCGCGCGTATGAACAGATCCGGAAGATCATCGACAACGTGCAGGCGCGGCCCGGCCCGGCCGGCGACGCCGACCAGGCCGCCGAGGAGAAGATCCTGCTGGCGGAGTATGCGCTGGACTTTGCCGTGCAGGCCGCCGACCGTGCCCTGCTGACCGCCATGGAGGCCATCGAGGCCGAAATGACACAAAACGAACGGACGAAAGAAGGGAACCCCGGATGAAAGAAGTCAAATCTCCCAAAAAACCGCTGATCTATTACTACGGCATCGTCCTGCTGATCCTGTTCCTGTTCAACCTGATCGTCACGCCGCTGCTGGCCCAGGGCCAGGTGATGGAGGTGGACTACGGCACCTTTATGCAGATGATCGAGGACAAGGACATCGGCATGGTCCAGGTGGAGGACAGCCAGATCCTGTTCACCGACAAGGACAACACCATCATCTACGAGACCGGCGCCATGGACGACCCCACGCTGACCCAGCGCCTGTTTGACGCGGGCGCTCAGTTTACCCGCGTGGTCGAGGAGCCCATGTCCCCGATCCTCAGCTTTCTGCTGACCTTTGTGCTGCCGCTGGTGATCTTTATCGGCATCGGCCAGTACATGAACAAAAAGCTGATGGAGCAGATGGGCGGCAAAAACTCGATGGCCTTTGGCAAAAGCAACGCCAAAGTCTACGTCCAGTCCAGCCAGGGCATCCGGTTCAGCGATGTGGCCGGTGAGGACGAGGCCAAAGAGAGCCTGGCCGAGATCGTGGACTATCTGCACGACCCCAAAAAGTACACCGACGTCGGCGCCTCGATGCCCAAGGGCGTGCTGCTGGTAGGCCCTCCGGGCACCGGCAAGACCATGCTGGCCAAGGCGGTGGCCGGCGAAGCCAACGTGCCCTTCTTCTCCATCTCCGGCAGCGAGTTTGTCGAGATGTTTGTGGGCATGGGCGCGTCCAAGGTGCGCGACCTGTTCAAGCAGGCGAAAGAAAAAGCCCCCTGCATCGTCTTTATCGACGAGATCGACGCCATCGGCCAGAAGCGCAGCAGCGGCGGCGGTATGGGCGGCAACGACGAGCGCGAGCAGACGCTGAACCAGCTGCTGACCGAGATGGACGGCTTTGAGGGCAACAACGGCGTCATCATCCTGGCCGCCACCAACCGGCCCGAAAGCCTGGACCCCGCCCTGACCCGCCCCGGCCGCTTTGACCGCCGCGTGCCGGTGGAACTGCCCGACCTGGCCGGCCGCGAAGCCATCCTGAAAGTCCACGCCAAAAAGATCAGGACCGCGGACGACGTGGACTTCCACACCATCGCCCGCATGGCCTCCGGCGCGTCGGGCGCCGAGCTGGCCAACATCATCAACGAGGCCGCGCTGCGCGCCGTGCGCGACGGCCGCACCGTCGTCACCGAGGCCGACCTGGAGGAGAGCATCGAGGTGGTCATTGCCGGTTACCAGAAGAAAAACGCCGTCCTTTCCGACAAGGAAAAGATGGTGGTGGCCTACCACGAGATCGGCCACGCGCTGGTGGCCGCGCTGCAGAGCCACAGCGCCCCGGTGCAGAAGATCACCATCATCCCCCGCACATCCGGCGCGCTGGGCTACACCATGCAGGTGGACACCGGCGACAAGTACCTGCTGACCAAGGAGGAGCTGGAAAACAAGATCGCCACCCTGACCGGCGGCCGCGCCGCCGAGGAAGTGGTGTTCGGCAGCATCACCACCGGCGCCTCCAACGACATCGAGCAGGCCACCAAGCTGGCCCGCGCCATGATCACCCGCTACGGCATGACCGACGAGTTCGACATGGTGGCCATGGAGACGGTGAACAACCAGTATCTGGGCGGCGACACCAGCCTGGCCTGCTCGGCCGACACCCAGAACCGCATCGACGCCAAGGTGGTGGAGGTGGTCAAAGCCCAGCACGAAAAGGCGTGCCGGATCCTGGAGCAGAACCGCGCCAAGCTGGACGAGCTGGCCAAGTTCCTGTACGAGAAGGAGACCATCACCGGCGAGGAATTTATGCAGATCCTGAAAGCAGGGGGTGACAAGCAATGAGAAGGCGTTCCGGATTTGGCTGGCTGGAGCTGGTCATCGGCATCCTGCTGATCGTTTTGGGCGTGTTCACCTTTGCCAACCCCGGCTTTGCGCTGACCGGCCTGGTGGCGCTGTTCGGCGTGATCGCCATCGTCATGGGCGTGGCGGACATTGTGCTGTACGTCCGGGTCGAGCGGTTCACCGGCTTTGGGCCGGTGGTGTCGCTCATCAGCGGCATTCTCAGCGTCATGTCGGGCTTTATGCTGCTGGTCTACCCCAACGCGGGGCGGTGGGTGCTGTCGCTGCTGTTTCCCATCTGGTTCATCGCCCACTGCATCTCGCGGCTGTCCCAGCTGAACACCATCCGCTTCCATGCAGGCAGCGGCATGTACTACTTTACCCTTGTGGTCAACATCATCGGGCTGATCCTCGGCTTTTTGATGATCCTGCGGCCGGTGATCTCGATCCTGTCCATCGGCTGGATCGTCGGGTTTTACCTGATCCTGCTGGGGGTCGACAGCATCGTGCTGGCCGTCAGCAACATGGGCCGGCGGTAAACGGCCGGGGCCGCCGCATCGGCGGGCCGCAGCCTTCCGCCATCCTGTAAAATACTGCAAATCTGACCAGAGGCCGAAACCCGGCTGCCGCATGCTGCGCGCCCGGTTTCGGCCTCTGTCTGTTCTGGTGCGGTCTGCTTACGGTTCATGCGGCCGGCTTATGCAACGGGGATCTCAACGCCGTTCACCGTCACCGCGGCGACGTCGGCGGGGTCCAAAAGCGCGCCAAACTCGCACTCCACCATGTAGTACCCCTCTCCGCCATAGGCGCTGCGGGTGCCGCCGTCCACGCCCCAGCCTTCGGGCAGGGCAAGGGCGGTGCCGTCGGCAAAGGTCAGCGCCAGCGGCAGCCGGGAAAGCCGGTCCCGCACTGCGGCGTCATCCGGGTGTTCTGCAAAGGTGACAGCCACGCGCATCGGCGTAATACTTACCTGGGCAATGGGGACGCCGGTGTCTGGCTCTGTGGTCCCCTCCGGCGCCGCCGCGGTCACTGCCGGCCGGGCCTCCGGCAGTGTAAAGGAAAAAGTCAGCTCGTGCTCCCAGCTCCAGACCGTCTCGGTGCTGCCGTCGTCGTGCACGGCATTGCCAAAAATGCGGAACACGGCCAGCTCGACCGCATCGCCCGGCTGCAGCCCCTCGTGGCGGGCGGTCAGCATCAGCGGTACGGTGGCGTCGGTGGGGTCCGGGTCTTCCAGCTGACGGCAGCTGACCCCGTCTGATACCGGCCCTGCGGGGGTCAGGATGGCCCATATGTTGTAGCGCAGATCAGGGTCATACTGGCCGTCTGCAAAGGTCAGCTGCACCGGCAGGTAGGCCGTCGTGCCGTCGTCCAAAACGCCCTCCAGCGTGACGGTGACGCCCTCCTTGGTCTGCGTCAGGGAAAGCCCTTCCCCCGGCATCCCCAGGCTGGCGGCCTGCTGCTGGCTGCCGGCCCCGAAAAAGTCCCCGATGGATGCCCAGGGGAACACGCCGGCAGCCGCCGCAGTTCCCACCCCCAGGCAGAACAGCAGCGCGGCGGCAGCCGCCAGTGCCCAAAGCCGGCGGATCCGCCGGGCGGCCGGGCGCGGCCGGGGGCCCGGCTGCGCCTGCGGCGCATCGCCCGCCAGCCCCAGCTTTTGGCGGGCCAGCGCCAGGATGCGCTCGGTTTCGCCCTCCTGCGCGCCTTCCGGCTGCGGCCGGGGAGTGTAGTAGGTGTCCATCCAGTCAAACCACGTCTTCATGTGTGACGCCCCTTTCCTGCAGGATGCTGCGCAGCTTTTCTCTGCCGCGGAACAGCCTTGTTTTTACGGTGGATTGGTTCAGCCCCATATCGCGGGCAATTTTTGCGGTTTTCTCCCGGCGGTAATAGTACCGCAGAAAAATCTCGCGGGTTTGTTCGTCCAGGCTGTCGACGGCCTCGCGGGTCAGTTGTTCCAGCTCCCGGCGCTCCAGACTGCGGGCCAGCTGTTCGGCCGGGGCAAAGACGTCCTCCTCCAGCGGCGCCGTCGGGCGCAGTGTCCGCAGGCGGCTGCGTGCCTCGTTGCGACAGACAGCGGCCAGATAGCTTTTCAGCGCGCCCTTTGCCAGGTCCAGCCGTTCGGCGGCCTGCCACAGCTTGACAAAAGCCTCGGCGGCCGCTTCCTCCACATCCTGTGCCGAAAGCCCCGGCCCCGCCGCCCGCACCACCGACGCCGCGTAGGCGCCGTACTGCCGGATGCAGGCGGCAAGCGCCTGCTCGTCCTTTTTCTGCAGGCCGGCCAGCATTGTCTGCTCCTCCATGCCTTCACCTTCCTTCGGTTTTCTGTCGAAACATGTTTCACCCTTCTATACGCAGCCTGCCGCCGTTTGGTTGCAGAAAAAGCAAAAATCCGCCCTGGACTGCATGGACAGCGTAAAAATGCTCTGCACAGAGTGTTTTTTTCCCTTGACAGAAGCTTGCTTTTTGACCAAATGGCGGGCGAAATACTATTTTTCTGTATTATTTTGTGAAAAACGGAAAATTGTCGGTTTTGATATTGAGAAAGCCTTCGATGTTTCTTAAAATAAAAGATGTCCAGGATGATCGGGGCGGCGAGGAGCGTAAGGTTTCGGCCGCTGCCACAAAGCGTCCTGCATTACGCAGCCGGCGCTTTGCGGTGCAAGCAAACCTCGCGGGGAAGGAGAATATGGCGTATTTCTGCGGTTATGTGCGCCGTATTTGCAGCTGCGGTTTTGACGGGCCCGGTACGCCCTGGCCGTATCACGGCACCAAACCAGAATGCACAAAACGATGGAGGACGAGAACATGAATCAGACTTCCCTGACCGGCGTTCCCAGCGCCGACCGCCCCTGGATGCAGTATTACCCTGAAATGCTGCGCCGGATGATCCACCTGCCCGACTGTACCGTCAAAGATTACCTGCGCCGCTTCTGTCCCGGCGACAACGTGGATGCCATGGATTTTTACGGCAGCCGTGTCCCTTGGGCGACTGTTTTCGAGAAGGCAGAGGATACCGCCCGTGCGCTGCGGGCGCTGGGCTTTGGCGAAAATGACCAGATCCCGGTTTTTCTGTCCTCCACGCCGGAATTTGTTTATCTGCTTCTGGCAGCCGAACAGATCGGCGCTTCGCTGATGTGCCGTGACAACACCCTGCAGGAAAATGTGGAGTCTGTGCGCAGATCCGGCGCCAAAGCCATGTTCGTCCAGGACTGGCTGAGCCAGGACGAGCTGGGCCGCTACCTGGCCGATACCGATGTGGAAAAGGTCGTGCTGGTGGACGCCTGCTGCTCCTGCCACAAGGAGAATATGCCGGACTATGTGCGCCGCAACCTGGAAAGCTTTTACCCGGCCGAGAAAGCCCATGGCCCCAAGACCATGACCTGGGAAGCGTTCCTGGACGGGGGCAGGTCGTTCTCCGGGACGGTGGACGCCCCGGAAAATCTGGATCGCCCGCTATTCCGTGCTTACACCAGCGGCTCTACTGGCCCCTCCAAGCAGGTGATCCATTCCGCCCGGACCATGCTGTCGGTGGTGGCGCAGATGAACTTCTACGCCGGTTCCATCCAGTTCCGTCCCACTTGGATGGTCACCTGCCTGCCGCCCACCTTGGTGGCAGTGGTGGTCTCGATGCTGCTGATGCCGCTTTCCTCCAACAAGCTGCTGATTTTGAACCCCTACTGCGCCGTGCAGGACGTGGACCTGGAACTGATGCGCTGCAAGCCCAATTCCTGGCCGATCATCCCCATGTTCATTGAGACGGTAATGCGCAACGGCCGCATCCCCGACGATTATGATCTGTCCCATTTGACCGCCGCCGGCGCCGGGTCGGAATCCTACAATAACAACCAGATGCGCCGGGCGCAGAAGTTCCTGGAAGATCACAACTGCCATATCCGCTTTACCACCGGCTACGGCAACAGCGAGGCGGGCTCCAACATTTCGCTGCCGCTGGCGCCCCATCCCATGGGAAACGGCAATGTGGGCGTGCCCATGCTGTACAATATTATGGGCGTGTTTGAACCCGGAACCCAGAAAGAACTGACCTATAACCAGATGGGCGAGATCTGCGTCAGCGGCCCCGGCCTGATGCTGGGCTACGACAACCCCGATGCCACCGCCAGGGCGCTACAGAAACACGCTGACGGCCGTATCTGGCTGCATACCGGCGACATCGGTTACATGAATGAGGACGGTGTCATCTATGTGCAGACCCGCGGCAAGGCACCCCGTTTTGGCGGCGGCGACCTGGCCACCTTGCCCATGGAAAACATTGTGGCCGACGCTGACATTGCCGGCATTGATGATGAGTTTTTTGTGCTGGTGCCGGATGTGGAGCACACCGGTTACTTTCTGCCCTACCTGTTTGTTGTGCTGAAGGAGGGCTACCGGATCTCCGACATCGAAAAGCCGGTGCGCGCCTGCCTGAAGCCCTATATGCAGCCGGTGGAGATCCGCCAGCTGAAAGAGCGCCCCTTCTTCCACTTTAAGACCAACCGCATCGGCCTGACCCAAACGATTCTGGCCGAACAGACCCGCTGCAGCGACGAGATGGATGCGCTGAACAAGAAGCGGTAACCCCTGCAGCAGCGGGCATAGCACGACCGCGCCCTTACCGCCGCAAGGCAGTGGGGCGCGGTTTGACGTTGTGAACATTAACGAAAGGCCCCGGCTGTATCAGGGGGCCGCTGGGCAAAGTGAGCGCCCGCTTGCTCCTTATGCAAGGCAAGCGGGCGCGAAAAAAGCATGGCGCAGCGAAACCGCGCTTTGGGAATTCCGTTAGTCCCACTCGGCATAGCAGGGGCAGCTTTTGCAATACGCATGAGCTGCCTCGCTGCCGCAGGGCGGTTTATCCGCTGGAGAAAGCGGCAGGTCACAGCCGATGTTGGCAATCTCGTAGAAAAGCGATTCGTCGATTTTGCGGCCATAGATCGGGCATTGCCATTCCCGAAAAAACACATCGCCGGAAATCTTAGAATCCATGCCTTTTGTCACTTTGAAAATCTGGTTGACTCGTTACAAGTTCCAACTCGCTCAATGTACAATCGTACAAAGGCCAAGGGCTGGGATATCCGGTACTGTCAACTGGTTCCCGCTCAATATCATCTTCGACGATATAAACGCCGTTGTGAATATCAACGATCGTTCCTGTTACGCCATTGCGCTTGATCCTGACAGGATCGTACAGATTCATTTCACATCGTCTCCCTTTTTGTCAAGCACTCTATGGGGTGTGATCAGTCTTGGCCTTTTATGTCCAGGGACTGTTTGCCAAACCGTTTGAAACGGCTTGCGCTCGTTTTCCCAAGCTCCATGAAAACAATGATTTTTCTGCGCCGGCATTTGTGGCCTTAAAATCGGCACGCATATATATTGCAAAACGATATTGGCAGCGAACTGCTTGACGTCCTGCTCCGTATAACCAACATCAACATCAAAAATCCCGCAAGTGCCCGGCTCCGGGTTTAAGTAAATACTCTGTAAATTTTACGTTTGAATTGAAAGTTTTTCTGCTTCAATTATACCATCACCACTGGCATCCCGCAACCGGAGAGTCGTGCAGGCCGTGCGTTTTTGTGCTGATTTTACCCTTTGTCTTTGGCGTACTGTGCCCGGGGGCCTTTCCAGCGCAGTGCGGTAAAAAGTGCGGTACAACAAAAGAAAAAAGCGCCAAGACCAACGTTCTGGCGCTCTTTTTCTTGGTGCGGAAGATGGGACTTGAACCCACACGTCATGGACACACGCACCTCAAACGTGCCTGTCTGCCGATTCCAGCACTTCCGC
>ERZ1643246.1035-NODE-1035-length-31972-cov-95.427672_pt1 | contig 31972 bp, 23 predicted proteins | sample MGYA00579265_ERZ1643246 | MGnify/ENA primary metagenome ERZ1643246 (study PRJEB29033, sample SAMEA4952261) | chicken gut metagenome | biome: Broiler Chicken; feature: Gastrointestinal Tract; material: Caecum | place: Ireland | collected 2018 | study: Broiler...
ATTGACTATGATAACCGGAATCTTCTCGAATAATAATTCTTCTCGGATAATCGGTATAACCGCAGACAATGTAGATCTTCTCAAGCCCGGATATATCGCCTAACATGAGAACTCCTGAAGCAGGCGGAATGTCCTGGTAAGCAGGACCGGATCTGCATCATTGCTGATGCGGACGGTGATATCCTTCATAGCAACTTCGATCGTATGTGAATTGTCAAGGTACATGTTTTGCATCTGTGATGCTGTATGCTGTTCCGGAATGTGATCCGGGACAATGTCAATGGGGACCACGTCCTGTTTCGGACGGGGAACCTCAAGATGACCATAATTCGCCGCCGGGATCTGATCCGCTGCCGCTTTCCGGCATCGGCTGACCCAGTTGTAAAAGGTGCTTACTGCAATGTCGTTTTCGCGGCACCAGTCAGCATCTGTCATGCCGCTTTGGCGGCATTCATTGATAAGCCGAATTTGTTCTGCCATCGGAACACGGGCTTTGCGAGTACCTGCCATAACCTATCCTCCATAATTGTAGTGAAATAATCTAAATATCTATCGACTACAATTATAAAAGAAACTTGAGAATCAGGGAATCCGCAGGAATATTTGGCGCTTACAATCAAGTTTTGCTCATGATGGAATATGGGGCACCGGTTACAAGGGCATTAGTAAGTATTCCCAATAGTGTCGTGGCGACAGCGATTAATGTAGCCATAGCCGCATTAACTGGCGGTGTTGCCGGAGCGGCAATAAAGGCATATATTAAAAAAGTTGGCATTGGAGCTGCAGTTGATGCAATAGCGGATAAAGTTATTATCGCTTTGGCTGCATTTGGTATAAAAGAAGTGACAGGTATAACGGCAGTTATTAAGGACATAGTTAATAATGTGCTTGATCCCGGTTCTACCATTGCAAAATGGTTAGATAAAAAAGATTCAAAACCTGGCAATGGTAAAGTAGAAATTGGCTAGAAAGAATATTAGCTAATCTATTCTCTAGGGCTGCCACTTGTTTCGTTCTGAAATCAAGTGGCGGTCTTGCTTTTTTGTCAAGCGGGATTTGTTGTTTGCATTTTAGGAATAGAAGAGAACAATGCCTAAAGGTTAATCCATTTTTACGTTGAAAAACAAATTATGCAAGGTATATCGTAGCTTTTCTTACTTTGGATCATCGACATATAAATTAAAAGAATATAAATTTCATTTTTTTCGAGACTTCCAGCTTTTCAGAAATGGTTTAATAAAAAGCACGTAAATACTAATTAAAACAAGTATTATAACAATTAAGAGTTTAACAGCTGTGTCATAATTCCCTTGATGTAAGAGATCAAAAAAGATAATGCAACAAAGAATAAATATTGTGCTAACTATAATAAAAGCTATCCCCATTACACAGTGATAAATTTTATTAAGAATATTGTGGTGTGCAAAAGTGTCATTATCAAGACAAAAAATGAAATCTAGCACTACTTTAACTAATTCTATAATTATTTTCATACCGTATTCCTATACTAAAGATTATGGATTCTAAAGTAATATAGCAAATTAAATTTCCGACTCAAAAGCGAAAAGCAATTATAGCGAATACATCACAATTTTATGTGAGACTGCCATTTTTATCACAAGACAATGTAATTGTTTTTGTGACACTACCAACAAATAAGCCACCCATATAGCTTCCGGCTAGTGCGGTAGCAGATCCTGAATTTCCGCTACGGCTTGCTCTTTTGTCTAAGATTTTCCAAACTTTAGTATAACTACCGGCCGAAGCTGAAGCGGCTGTGCACTTTGAAGTGGAGCCATTAAAATCAAAATTTGCTGTTACTTTGACGTACCATAAGGAATCACCGTCAGCATTTTTATATGTAGTAGTTTTACTAGCATTTTTTATTGAGGATCTTGCATTTGTAGAAGATATTACTGTTTCAAAATAACTCCCATCGCTGAGATACTCCCGAGTAATCTGAGGAGAGCTTGAAGCTGCAGACACAGATGAAGGGAATAAGATAACAAGTGATAAAATAAAAATCATTCCAGTTCTAAAAAAAGTTCTAATTTGTTTCATTTGAAAATTCTCCTTTATTGATATTGGTTTCATTATAAACTGGCATACTATTTGAAAAATCATAATAAGATTTATACCAGAAGGCAAAAATTATAATCCATGTAATTAAAGCTATTAGAACAAGGATAGTAAGTACTAAGCGTACAGTATTTTTTTTGCGGATTTTTTGATATAGATTAGTACTGCCAAAGTTGTTGATATAATCTACTAATATATCTTCCGGTTTGCCAAAAAAAATCAGTTATATCATCGTATGAACTGTTTGGATGAAGTAGGGAGTACTCTATAAGTTGCTTTTTTACGTCCAAAAGAAATTTTGCTTCCCTGAATGATGTTGAAGGAAATAGTGCCTTCAATATTCTATAATATAATAAGCAATTTTTGTTTTTCATAAATTAACATGTTCCTTCTTTCTCGTCATATTTATAGTCGAGAATATTTTGAGTAGCAGAGATAAGACGCTCATAATCTTTAACCATTTTATTAAATTCTTCAAGACCTAAGTCAGTTAAATGATAATAAATACGTTCTAATCGTTTGCCAGCACTTTTTTTGTAACTAGTAATCCATCCCTTTTCTTCAAGCTTATATAGCATGGGATACATATTTCCTACAGATATGATAATAATTCCGTCTGAGAGATTTTTAAAGAGTTGCACGATTTCATATCCATACAGATCCTTTTGCGATAATAATTTCAATAAGAGCATTTCCATGGTTCCTTTTTTAAATTTTTCGTAGTTATTCATCTGATTTCTCCTCGATTAAATATATTAATATTATACAAGGTATAATACGGATGTTCAATAAAAACATAGCTAAAAAATATCATATATTATAAAGATAATATTTGTATTGGTTATTATAGAAAATGTCTATTTATATTTAGATGATTAAGAAAAAATGTTCATTATGCATAATTATATCTTTACATCGAGTCTTAAGTGTGATAATATCTGATTAAGATATATCTGAATCAGATATAAATGAAAGGGGGAGATCCCATTGGAGAGTATTAGCATATTTACTTAATGAATTTGTTTTGTATAGGGGATAAAAGTATGAGAAAAAATTCAAAAGAATTTGTGTAGCGTTATTAACCGGTATTCATACAATTAGCTCATCATCTTTGGTATTTGCTTCAGGAAATGATGAAGCGACAGTAAAGCCAATACATAATTGAAGACAGCTGGATGCAGAATGCTAAGATCGGATCTACTTTTAATAAGTATAAGTTGTCAACTGTTAATTTTTAATAGAAAGGAGTATCTATGAGAAGATCAAAGTTGAAATATTTTATAGCATTGATAATGTGTTTTACATTATGTATGTATACAGTAACTCCAGCTATGGCGGAAAATAACACGAATGAAGAACAAATTGACCAGTTATTAGATAAGTTAGCAGAAAATCAAGCATTATCATTGCTGAATGAAAATTCAGAAAATAATCAGGAACTCCAAAATGAAAATTTACAAATTGAAAGTGAATTATCAGATTTAGGAGTACAAAAATTAGATGGGGAAGAATTACTACAGTTTTTTGAAGAAAGAGGTATCCCTGTTACAAGAGTGGGAAAACCAGGAGACACCAATACAGTTAAATGGTTTTTATATACTTCACGTAATATAAGCTATGGTTCTCAAAAATATGATGTACAGAGGCTGATTGCTCAAGGAAATAATCCGGGTGGGATGTTGGTTACGGGTGAAGACAATGTAAAATTTTATTCGGGTCAGCAAAAATTAGCGAATGCGGTACAAACTGCGGTAAGTATATATGTCCAGAAGGCAATTGGATTAGTACCTTTTATTCAATGGACACCGTATGAATTATTATTTTCATCATCGTCATCTAATGCTTTTAACAGCAGTTATGTAACTCATAGATGTGTTTCATCCATTGAATTTTCCTATGTGAAACCATCTTCTGCTTCAGACTCAAGTTTTGGATTGTGTAAGTTTTCTAACAAATTAACTATTGCAGCGCATGCGCATGGAGCAGCAGTTGTAAATTCTAAGCCATATACATATTCAGATAAAAAAACCCAGACGGTTTCATCTGATAACTATGGTTCAACGACAAGTGCTATAAAGGCTTATATAAATGGAACTTATTATGATTATATTCCCTCTTATCAAATTAAAAGTTATGGAGGGCAGTATTCAAAAACAGCTTATGTACCTAATCCTTTAGCAGGGCCAGGACAGATATATTAATAGATGGAAAGGGAAATATGTATATTCTGATAGGAATTATTTTTATAATCATAGGTTTTGTGATGTTAATAAGTCCAAAAACAATATATCAAATTACTGAAAGTTGGAAAAGTAACAGTATAAATGAGCCATCGCCTATATATTGTATGAGTATAAGAGTAGGAGGAGGAGCCTTTTTTATCATTGGTATTGCGAGTCTAATTTTACCTCTATTTGATTAGTTCTTTGTAAAAACATAGAGTAGTATCTCTATAAAAGACTTCGAGTCAATATGACTCGAAGTCTTTTGCTTGAAAAATATGTGAGTAATACGCTATAACCTCTATTTCCTGGCATATTTATATAATAATCAGCTTATATGAGTCCACCATTTATTTTTATATTTTCTAATACTTCTTCTGAACAAATTGATTTAAAAAAACAGCAATTATGAATGGCATTTCCAGGAGTATATTCTATCGTTCTTATCTCTTTCCCTGATTCGGAATCAAGTAATTCAAGATGAAAGTTTTCATAACAGCCGATCAGCTTATCCTTGCCCCATGGGATGGCAAAATCCCAATAGGCGTGACCATCGTAACTTCCTATATCTTTCATGAACCCATTTTTAATTTCAGTATAGGTACATTTATGATAATTTGCCGTATAGTATAGTTTTAATGAATTTTGCATAAAAACAGCTTCTTTTGTTTGCTCGTTCAAATATGTGTAGCTAAAATTACTCGTTTCTTCCCGATATTTGTATTCCAAAGCTTTCGTATGACGGAAATAAACTGTTTGTAGTGGCTGGAGCTGGCGATCTGGAAGTGGCCGGCCTTTATCCGAATAGCATTTAAGTATCGGAAGAGTAAATGAATCTATACTGGATGGATTCAGAAAAAAGCCGTTTGTGATCCAGAAGTTTTGCATTTCTGTTTCTCCATGAGTACCTTCCATTCCAAGATCTCCGTGAAAAAATATAAAATATGGATATAATTCTTCAGTGAGTTCTGGAAGAATATAGTACCATTCCCGAGAATACGATATTTTTTCATGAACACCCTTCCTTTTGAACTGCTCACATCTGGTAGGCGATACCGGTTCTCTAGCTTCCATATGTTGTGTGACCACGATTTCAATAGACTTTCCGTTATAATTAGATCCAGCAAGTCTCTCATTTTCCCCGGCTTCTTTTATATGATAAAGAGTGTCTGTAGACAAGTTGTATTCGCAACACTGGTATTGTGTCGATATAAGCAAAAAGTCGCTGTTTTCTTGGAAACAAAGGTTTTCTACAGTTTCGTCCGGATTTATCGTGGAAAAAATGGTACTTTGTTCGCTTGTGACCATATCCAATAAAATGACCTTCTCATGGTCTGATCGGACAAAAGTTAAAGCAAGCATCTGAGAGGCCTCATTATAGCAGCAGTTACCAATGTAATAGTCATGTTCATAAAAGCAGATGGAATTTGTAAGTCTGATTGGATCTCCTGAGAATATGGAAATACCATTGTATTGATGTACAAGGAAGAACATTCCATGCTCAGGATCACTGATCAGAGCTGTACAGGAATAATACTGCATATTGTAGCGTGGGACCAGTGTATCTTCATCTGCGTTCCACTCATAAGTTGTTGTATCGTTACTGACCTGGAAACGATTGCGGGAAGGCACAACGGAGGTTTTGAAATACAGTTCACCGCCCTGCTCTGATTCCGATAGTAACTTGCGTACTCCGGCGAGGGGATACTTCATAAGAATACCATTTCCGTATCTGGCTGTCAGATCAACGAGATAACAGTTGTCAGGATACATGAAATAACACTCTCTGGGATTTTCGGGATGGATATGTATATAGGACGGCGGCATATCATTATCTGCTGTTAATTCTTTGTATACTGGCCGGATTATGCCAGAGGTACAGTTGTACTGTTCAATCTGCAATGTTTCATTATTAAAATAGAGAAAACTGTTTATAGCGGGTATGTATTTTGCTGTTGGTACAGTTTGAGGCATTCCCATAAAGGTATGAAGCAGAGTTTCTTCTTTAGCTGCTGATGATAACATATAAAGTTGGCAGGGAATCGGTATGTCAGATTCTTCTTCCTCATCTTCTTGATAACTTTCTGTATACCAGTTATCCCAATCATAAGGATTATATTCGGCAGTAAAAGCATAAATTGGTGCATACAGATCGGCGGCATATAAGCGGGTATCCTTCATCAGAACAGAACAGGACTGATCAAATTCTTTATGGAGAGGCTGCAATGTTATTCCACTTATGTTCTTATAATCATATACGATTAAAATGCCCTTTGAATCTCCTGTGAAGGAAAAAGAATTCAACGCTTTTTTTGCCTTTTCAACATAATAAGTCTCTTTGTGTTTGTCGGGACTTTCAATATTATAAATATTCAAGCCGATTTCCAGTCCATCTGCTGTTGATTTCTGCAACTTAGTCGCCAGCCATTTCCCATCCGGAGAAATCTGCATATAACCAGTATCAGAGAGATCATGGATTCCGGTCGGATCATCTGCATAAATTGTATATTCCAGTTTGCCAGACAGTATATCCCAGCATTTGATACATCCAAAATCGTCAAGAGTAAAACAGTTGTTTTTTAGATAGGTTGTATCAATTACAGAATCCTGGTGTCCTTCTGGCTCGAAGTTATGGCTATAAATGTGCGAACCACTAAAATCTGCAGCTAATGTCGTGCTTTTTCCCCGGCGGCTGCAGTTGACATTGAAAAAACAGCATGAGTTAAGATCAAGACAGCTTAGGTCTACCCCGGTTAATTCTTTGCGTCCGGCAAGGATTGATGAAAGTATATTAGAAAGCAGATAATGTATATCCTTATTTTCAGCACACAATTTGCGGCAGAAGTCTAGGGAGTAGTCCAGGACATTCTGTTCATCTGTATTATGGTAGGGTAAGATCCAGTCAGAGGTCATTTTATCAAGAACAGGGGCGTTTCTATGTTCCATCAGTATTTCACTGATCAACACAGATTTATTATATCTCCAGTAACTTGTATTCAAATACATATTGCAGGACACTGATGAGTCAGTGCTTATTGCCGGTGTATAAAATTGGGGCACATTCATACAGTTTAAAAGATTTAGAAGCTGTATATCCCATATCGCCGAAAAATAGTCTCTAAAGTGATGGTGCTGAAATGAATGACGATTTCTTTCACCAAAGGGCCCGGAAGATTCAGTGTATTCATATACAATACCAAGATAGCTGCCGACACAGTTTATAATTGGCGACACATTAATATCTTGTCCAGTATAGAAATTCTGGATCGTTTGATACAGAACAGCCGGCTGATATTGAAAATCAGCATATGGTATAGAAGTCAGTTCACGACATAGAACATCCATACATAGAATTGATTGGCGGGTCAATTGTTCAAAGGCTGCACTGCTGATATAAAAACAGTCTTCTTTTTCATAATGCCAGGCAATGTAGGGAAGAACAAAATCAAGGACAAAAGCGGTTTGGTATTTATCCAAAGGATTTGTCCGTGTATCTTCTGCACGGCTCCTGATATTATAAAAAGTAGACTTCCTGTGAAAAAAGTAATACAGAATTTCACCTCCAGTTTCAGGAAGCGGTTCATTTGTATTGACATTTTCAGCACAGAACATACATAGATATAAAGGAATGCGCAAAATTTCTTTAAGCGGTTTGCACGACATAATAATTCCGATTTGGGTTTCGGTCCTTCCACATCTGGCCAAATAGGATGTGATGTCTTGATCTTCAAGTCCGATAAGTCGGACATTTTCAAAATCGACAGCATAATATGCAGCCTGAGTCTCCCGGCTGGTGGTAATGATCTGCACATTCGGATAATCACTAAGAACAGATATTTCATTGCTGAGACTTGAACGAATGGAATACCCATCATTTGTTGCTACCTCATTGAAGCCATCAAGAAGCAAAAGGTAGCGAGGAGATCCGTCAGCAGGTACTTTTTGAAATTCCTTTTCTATTTGATCTAAAAGATCAGGAGAAACATTTTGCAGAGACTTATGATTTTCAACGATCTGTCCGATATATCTGGTGATAAAGTTTGTTTTCCGTAAAGTGTCGTCATACCATTCCGAGATTCTATCCGGACAGCGGTTCAACTCAATGAAAAAGGGAATGGGACGCCCACTCATATATTTCGATGGAATCAGTGTATCGCCAGTTGGCTTAGAGTATTCCTCTGTCATAAGCTGATGGAGAAAAGTCGTTTTTCCTATTCCGCCATCTCCGATAACGGAGATGTTTCTCGTAGAACTCCTACAGATATCTATGATTTTAGATATGCTTCCACTTTCTGTTTTCCCACGCATCTGAAAGTTTGGCTCGGCAATATATCCTTTAGGTAGAAGCTGCTGAATAATGTTTAAAGATGCGAAGCGTTTCCCTTCAGAACGGGAGGCAAAAAAATCAGCTTGTGAAGCAGTCCATAACATATATTCAAAAAGTAAGCTGGCTGTATTGGCTGCATAATGCTTTATATTTATTCCATATTCATTTGAAATCTCAAGTTCCTTTTTATTACTGTTTGTTTTGAACGCTTGTTGAGTATTGTAATTGCTGCAAATAATGCAGAGAGCGATAAATTGAGCAAGCTGATCCTCTTGATCTGGATTAAAGGAGGCAATGAGAAGTTTCTTATCTTGAGGACGAAGCTGTGTATCGTTATCGATCAGCTCACAAAGAGCATTATAAAGTGAATAGTGCTTACCTATTTGAGCGAGATACCTATCTTTGATTCTCAGGCACAGATTCACAAAACCCTCGTCCGTCAATACTTCTTTATAAATTGTCTGGTTGAGTGCACGTGACAGAAATAGATTTTTAACAGTCTGTTCCAGGTTTAGATCCTCAACATCAAAAAGACGTATATAAAGATCATTATGATTAAGCCCTATTTCTTTTCCAAAATTAGCAAGTATGTGTAGCACATCTCTCAAAAGCATAAATAGATCCTCCTGTTACCTTTTTGTATCTGTATTTGTTACCGACGGCAAAAGCGGAGCGCTGTATGATATAACCATAACAGATGCAGATATATAGCTATCATATCACAATTTGTTCTAAAGCAATATGGCAAATCTCAGAAATGGATGGGGAGTTTCGGCTCTTCCTTCTGGGAGCTGTCATGTATCTACAAGGTGTTTTTGATAGAAAGGCAGGAAGAATATGAATATAAACGAATGGGCGAAGAAAATTAAGAAAAAATCTTTTTGGACAGCACTTATACCGGCAGTTCTGCTTGTAGCACAGGCAACAGCAGCATTGTTTGGGTATACAATAGATCTGGGAACGCTGGGGAATAAGCTGCTGGACCTAGTCGATTCTATATTTACCGTTTTGCTGATTTTAGGATATGACTGGAGCGAAAAAAGTAAGAAAAAGTAATTTCCACTTTTAAGTTTACTCAAAGGCTGGCAGGCACTTTAGCCTACCAGCCTTTTGAAATAAATCATCTTATAAAAATAAAGACATTATTTATACTTGGCATAAAAATCCTCTTGACGAAAGAACAAATGTTCGCCATAATAGATTAAAAGGAGGCGAACATACGTTTGAAACATAGAAAAGTAATTTTTCATATTGATGTAAATTCTGCATTTCTTTCCTGGGAAGCCGTTTATCGTCTCCACCACCTGGGAGGAAAGACAGATCTCAGGGAACAGGTAGCAGCTGTTGGCGGGGATATGGCTATGCGCCACGGGATCATCCTAGCTAAGTCCATTCCTGCTAAAAAATACCATATAAAGACCGGCGAAACTATTCTGGAAGCGAAGAGAAAGTGTCCGGAGTTGATTCTGGTTCCACCAAACTATGGATTGTATGAAAAATGTTCGAAGGCATTTTTGGACATATTAAGGCAGTATTCACCTGATGTGGAACAGTATTCCGTGGATGAGGCATACGTGGATATGACTGGAACAGAGGGATTATGGGGAGAACCTTTGATCGCAGCCGGCAGAATAAAAAATCAGATCCGAGATACCCTTGGTTTTACTGTTAATATTGGAATCTCAGAAAACAAATTGCTGGCAAAGATGGCGTCTGACTTTGAAAAACCTGATCGGATTCATACTCTGTGGAAGGATGAGATTGAGGAAAAGATGTGGGCGCTTCCTGTTGGTGATTTGTTTTTCGTAGGCAGAGCAACAGCTAAAAAGCTCTATAAGCTTGGTATTTATACCATAGGAGAACTGGCCCACGCTGATCCGAATCTTTTGAAAGCCCATCTGAAAAAGCATGGAGAGGTAATCTGGGCATTCGCCAATGGGCTGGATGTATCTCTGGTCCAGTCTACGCCGCCACCCAATAAAGGGTATGGCAATTCGACGACAGTTCCCTTTGACGTGTCTGATGCTGGTACCGCAAAACTGGTGCTGTTGGCATTAGCTGAGACGGTTGGAGCCAGGCTAAGGGCAGCGAAGGTCCGAGCTGAGGTGGTAGCGATAGGAATCAAGTCTTACGATTTAAGTTATTGCAGCCATCAGATGACTCTGCAGAACCCGACGAATATTACTATGGAAATTCACCGCTATGCCTGCCAGCTTTTTGATTCATTGTGGGATGGGACACCTATCCGCCATCTAGGGATACACACAAGTCGAGTAAGAGACGGATATAATATGCGCCAGATGGATATGTTCGACCATACCGATTATGAAAAACTTGAAAAAATGGACGCTACAGTGGATAGAATAAGGGGAAGATATGGCATTGATTCTGTTAAACGTGCAGCATTTTTAAACAGTCAAATTGATCATATGAGCGGGGGGATATCCAGGGAGAAGCGGACAGTTGACTATAAGAAAATCAAGGTAAACTGAGAGGTGACAAATTATGAGTATGGGAATTGGAACGAACACGCAGCCCCCGGATGAAGGGGAATTAAAAAGAGACTTAGAAGAAATTGCCTGCGGAGTATGGTTTACCAGCAAAGGAACGGTTATGCCTAAGATGGTCAAATATCAAGATGAAGAGGGGATGCTTCATACGATCAGCCATATTCAAGTGTTGACCAAAGAAAAGAAATTTTATTGCGGAATTCCCATCCAGGAATACCGATGCAGCACGACCTTTGAAAATCGAAAGTATCTATTCCGTCTCTATTATTATCTGGAGAATAATTGCTGGAAGTTAAGCTGGGAAGGAGCCTAAACCTGTCATAAAGAAGGATAATAGGGCTGAGGTTACCTTAGATTAACAAATAATATGATAAGCTTTACAGTGTAATGAAAATAAATTAAGCAACAGAAACTTTCTATCCATGGAACGTATCTGTTGCTTTTTTATTTGACCAAAGTAATTAATATATAGGTAGTAACTGAACACAATATCTAGCAGCAATTAATGTGTTACAGCAAACAATTATTGTCCTTCTCATGAGCGGCAATTGCTTGTCGGATCAGATATAAGAGTTCCCCGTTAATAGAGCGTCCTTCATATTCTGCCAGATTTTTTAATTTACCATGTGTTTCAGAATCAATCCGTAACCCTATATGTTTTTCTTCAGATTTATCCTTTTTCATAACATTCCTTTCTATAAGTACAAAATGAGTTTTTATTAAGTCTATTTTAAGTACAAATCTCTGGCGTGTGGTTTGAATGTACTTATTTTAAGTACATTATTTTTCTGCTATCATATGATCAAAGATATTTTACGTTGGAGGTATAAGAATGAGGAAAAAAACTTATTGTATCAAAGCATCTGTTTTATATGCAGGCATAGCAGTTATGGTTCTGCTGGCATTATTGGCTTATTACCGGAACGATTTGTATGAATTATGGAAAGAGAAGAATGGCATGGAGAAAGTAGTGTATGAAGATGTGAAATCTGAGCTTAGTGACGAAAGCTGCTGTTATCTATGTGGAAGCAGCAACAAAAGCTTGATTGGATATTATCGTAAAACAGGTTCAATAGGTATTATCTCTCTAAACAATTGGTATGTAACAGACTTCAGAATTGAAAAATCGGAAGATGGGATGGACTCGGGAACTTCCTCTGCTCTGACGAATGTCGATGGGATTTCAATACATTCTGAGGGAATACCGGACCGGGGAACAGCCTCAATAGAAGTTGATTTATCTGAGGACTGTGAGGTGGATTATAAAATGCTGAAAGAAAATTTATGTCAATCCTGCTTGAATAAAGTATTATCAGCCTTGGAATATAATAAATGGAAAGTGGAGGATAAGAATCCGGTTCCTTTGTGTCTGGTGGATTTTGAGACTCTGGATATATATTCGTTACAGGATACGTTACATAGGTATTCTGTACGTGATTATTGGGTCGTATCCTCTTGTGAAAAAAGCAGAGTATTAGTTGATGCGTATGATCTACCATACCGATAATAAATGAATATCTGATAGAAAAGTAAATCTGCTATTTTATGTTTGACAGCCATAGATCCACGCCGGAGAAGATCCTGTTCCAATACAATAGAAAAATATATGGGGTAGAAAATATAAAATTTTTGTGAAATTGCGTAAGTTTTTCAGCTCTTAATTGTTTATTTAATAGGAGAGTAGCATATTGGTGCTTCAAGACAAATTTAGGGAAAAGAATGTTTCTTTTCCTTATTTGTCGTTACAGAAGGAGAAGGCAAAATGACGATACAAATCATGATAGTGGAAGATGATCTGGAATTAAGAGACCAATATCGTACCTTGATTCAAGGACGAAATACATTAAGTCTTGCCGCTGAGACGGACAGTGTTGAAGAAGCCCTTCGTATTCTACAGACGATGGAAATTGATGCGATGATCCTTGATTTGGAACTCCCTGGGGGGAGTGGAATTTTATTACTTGAGGAGCTGCAGAAGTTGCAGATACCAAAGCCGTTTATTGCGGTTGTCACAAATGTAGTATCACAGTCGGTTTACCAGGCAATCCGTATGCTTGGGGCAGACTATATTTGTGCAAAAGGAGAAAGAGGTTTTTCTCTTAATGTTCCGATATCCATTATTGAGATCAGCGCACCTTATCAGAAAAAAGCAGGAGCTTCTACCGTGACTCAGGACGAGATCAGCCGGCAGACACGAATAGATATTTATAAGAGAAGAATTGAAGACGAATTGCTGCGTTTGGGGTTCCCTTCAAAGTTAAAGGGGACTGTTTACTGCCAGAAAGCGGTTTTCTATATTCTGATGTCGAATAAAGAGAATCTGAGCGCCACAAAAGATATTTATCCTTATGTAGCAAAGGAATGCAAGACAAATGTGAAAAATGTGGAAAGAAGTATTCGGGCTGTGATAGAAAAAGTATGGAAAGAACAGGATGTCAGAAAGTTAAAGGAATTATACCCGTATGATTGCAACACTGAAACTGGCCGGCCCACAAATACCGATTTCTTATACAGTATTGCAAAAAAAATTAATCGACAATAATCGAAAAAAATATTTAAGCTGACTGGCGGAATTACATTTCATATTAAAAAAAAGCGACATTTATCGAACATTCATAAATTTTCATCGAATTACTTCCTCATAGTATTATGATACATTCTTAAAAAATGCATGAGGAGGAAATGAAAAATGAATTTTTGGGAATGGCTTTTTTATGTGATTATGCGCTGACATAAGAACAAAAAGATAGGAGGGAAGAACAGGTGACGGCTGCTCACCTGTTTTCTTTGCACAAATGCAGATTTTTATCATCATAAATGAAATCATCAAAATTGCTGTATTATTATATTGTTTTGGAAATCTGGCAGGCAAAGGTAGAAAGCTGACTTTGCAGATGGGAATGGCACTGGCAGTTATCATCGTTTGCTTCGGTGAAAAACTTTTTTGGGGTAAACATCTATTTTTAGGAATATTGATAGAAGCTGTTTCTCTTGCTGTTTATGTCAGGGTTTGCTATTTTGAGGATCTGCTGGAAAAGTATATGTATCTTTTTATGCTGTATGTGGTATTAGATCTTCTGCATCTGGTAATCGCTGTTGTAGGATTTCCGCTTATTGTGTTGCTGAATCTAAGGCCGAGGACAATAGGAGCGGAAATTATTATTCTGGTTTTGCAGATTTTACTTTATATAGGGCTTATGCTTTGGAGCAGAAAGATCAATCTGCCATTCATCCAGAGGATGTCAAAGACAGCACAGATCGGGATGCTCTTCATCTTTTCTACGGGACAGTGCATTATGCTGGAATTAAGGCATTTAGGCCACTTATAAATGATTTTCTACGCAAAATGGCAAAATTTCGGTATCAGTAAATCAGGATGTAAGTGCAGGAACAAGGATAAGATTTTTTATGGTTAAACCGGCAGCTATGATCTCCTTACCAAGAGAAGTAATCAAATATTTATAGGTGCCAGGAATCTTTTCGATCAGACCGTGAACTTTCAGCCGTTTAAAGATCCTTGTCATTGCGGACGGAGTGACCCCCGGAAGATGCTCACGGATATTTTTCCCCTGCATCCCGAAAGTCATATATTCTCCTCTGCTGATGGCTTCCAGCACGGACAGGTCACGGGAATCGAAAAAGTTGAACCCGCGATAAGACCGTTCCTTTTCTTTCAGGGAACGGCTGACGTCATCCAGTTTCTTTCTGCCGCTGCTGTGGTCATCAAAGGATGAAATGAACTCAAGGTAACGATAGTTCGCCGATTTCAGGATCGTGAACAGCTGGTAGAGACTGTAAATGCTCTTTTTTAAAGGAGCTTTCCGTATATCAGATGTCCCATCCCTATGTTGGACTTCCCGTTCCACACGGAACGTGCTGATGTCATTACAGGTGCTTTCAATCCGTAAGACGCAGCCGAACTTGTCATACATTTTGATCGATACATCACCCATATGGTGTTTGATCCTCGTACCGAGGATGCGCTGGTTATAATTCGTACCAATCTCTTTGGTGCAGTTATAAGTAATACGCTGCCCAAGGAAAGTGGCGATGTTATCCGGTTTGACGGTGAATACCGCTGTCCGGATGATCTCATCATAAATCGGTTCGAGATATTCCTGCTTGCGGAACATAATGTCAGTTGCACATTCAATCTGCTGGACTGTCCATGTATAACCGAGCCCAAGGGATTCTGGAACAGGACTGTAGCGTCTGGCGAAAGCATCAAGAACTTTGTGGAGTCCTTCCGGGTTGATACGGTCAGAAAGTTTCTGGGCAGTCTCTATATCTGAGATTTCAAGGAACGCATTATCCTGCATCCGGTATGCAATCTGTTTTTTATCCAGTTTATGTGCCAGCAGGTTATGGCCGTTCATGTAAAACTGAAGCCGGAAAGGCGGCCATGTAGGGACGCGGAGATAGCAGAGGCCGAGTTCCCTGTCGATAAAATAGAAATAGTAATGAAGGCACTTGCTCTGGTCAAACTTCAGGAAAGTCTTTCCGGTTGTTTTATCATGCCATGGCTTGTAAGTATTACAGCACTCCATGGCAGAGAAAATGTGAACCAGGCCTTCTGTTTTCCCGGTTTCAGCGATGATCTTCTGGATGCGGTCATCTTTGCGGAATGCATGGAGTTTTCGGATAAACTCAATTTCAATCCCATTCTCCTGAGCAATCTTTTCTGCATTCTGACGAACCTGCTCCGTAAGGGGCTGAGAGAAACCGGGATAATCAAAAATACGGATACCGTTGAGCTTCATATATGTGGTCATTGCATCAGCATGGCTCCAGTTCGGGATATATCCCTGGATGATCATGCGGTCATAACAGGTAATGATGCCGTAAATTTTATCGGCGTATTTATCCGTAAGTAACATAATGGAAAACCCCCTTTTTCTTTAGAGTAACACAAAGGGGAAATATATAAAATAAACTTTTCCGGTTTATCCGGGTTAGGGTATAGCCGAAGCAATATAGTGATATATAAAATTCTGCTGTTTGCTGTTATTTTTGGATTTATTATATTAGCGTTATGGAACTATGATAAACATCAAGAACAGAAGAAAATGCAGGATCTGACTGCATACAGCCACCATACCAGGGAAATTATACCATCTATGGGGCGGGCATTAGAAAAAATAGGAGAAATGTCAGAACATATGGAAGAGGTAGAACAGATTATTAAAGAACTGCGTGAGATCTGCGATACGGATGGACTGCAGACAACTAAGAGTGCCAGAGCTGTGAAAAGTTTTGAGAGCACAGGAATTATTGCTCTTGATCTTCAGCTGGAAAGATATTTAGAAGAAGCAGAGCAGCAGGATTTTACACTGGACATTATCGTTCGTGCGCCTGTGAAAGATATTTTAAAAGATAAAAAAATTGAAATATATTCATTACTTCAGATTGTGGGAGATTTGTATCGGAATGCAAATAAAGTTGTCAGAAAAAATGGAAACGAAGGACGTATCCTGATGTGTTTTGGGTATAATACAGCTGGTTTTTATGAGCTCTCTATTTATGATAATGGTGATCCGTTCCCAGAATATGTTCTCGATCATTTAGGAAAAAGAGGTGTTACTACAGGCGGCACGGGGCATGGGATCTCTGATATTTTTGAAGCGCTGCACCGTGGAAAGATGAGTTTCTTCTTAAATCAGCGGCTTCCAGAGGAAAGCATTTTTACTAAAGGTATTTGTATTACTTTTGACGGCCAGGAAAAGGTTTCCATAAATAGTCGATAATCCTCGATATTTGTCGATAACTGTCGATGGGTTATCGACAGTTTTTTTTAGAGGAATTCCTTAAAATAGTATTAAGTTGGCATATGGCCGACAAAATACCATTTTAAGGAGGGAAAAAGGTGAAAAGAAAAAGAAACCGAAGGTACACGAAAACACTCTTAAGCCTCTTGCTGGCATTGCTGCTGGCGCTGCAGGGAACAGAGCCGATCTTTGTCCAGGCAAAAGAGACGATTGAAGAGATGCCTCGCAGCGTTGATTTTTCAAGACCGGAACCTTTGACTGAAACAGAGGCCGGAATCGAAGAATCAGATGCGGCAGAGGAAACCGAAGAGGTACAGAAGCCTACTCAGGAGAAAAACAAAACAAATCCTGAAAATGCACCGCCATCAGAGACAGGCATAGAGGGGACAGAAAGCGGAGAGCAGAAGAAATCATCTGATCAGCCGTCCCAGGCGGCCGAAGAACAGACAAATGATGAGCAAACATCTGCGAGCGGAGAGGATAAAACTTCTGAAGCAGCAAAGTCTGAAGAGGAAAATGCAGAAGTTGAACTGAAAGAGCCTGAAGATTATTATCCTCTTCCTGAAGAACCGGAAGGCGAACTGGTTGATTACGATCTGGAATCCCGTACATATAAGACCGGGGATAAACAGTATACAACGGTCTTTGGCGGTTATGTGGGAACTTATGAAGATGAGGATGGGAAAGTTCAGCTTACTGACAATACACTGGTTGAAAGCGAGCCAAAAGCCAAGACACGTGCAAGGAGTGCGGAACCGGTTTCAACTGTGTATGAAAATGAAGCGAATGACTATACCATACAGCTCCCATCATCTATCACAGAAAATGCAGGAATCAAAATTCAGCAGAATGATTATGAGATTGAACTTATACCTGCTGGAGGCGATTACAGCCATTCCGCTGTAAAGGAAAATGCGATTCTTTATAATCAGGTATATGATGGGATTGATGTCCAGTATACAGTACTTGATGACAGCGTAAAAGAAGATATCATCCTCCGGAAGCAGACGGAACAGACTTCTTTTGCTTATGAGCTAAATATTCCTGGTTTGAAAGCGGAGCTAAAAGATAATCAGGTTTATCTCTATCCAGAGAAAAAAGGAATTGAAGATGCGGAATATATTCTGGAAGCGCCATCCATGGAGGATGCAGCAGGTGCGGTAAGTTTCCATATTACTTTAAATCTGGAAGAGAAGGATGGGAAACAGATTTTGACAGTTCTTCCGGATACGGAGTGGCTGCAGAGCGAAGAAAGAGAGTATCCGGTTCGGATCGATCCTTCTACGATCAGTATTGACCGCAGCCAGTTCAGTCTGATCGGAGTAGAACAGGGAAGTCCAAACACGACGGTCGGTGACAATAATTATCCGTATGTGGGATATGATGATGGTATTAAATCCGGGAACTTAGCAGATTATGGTACTGCTCATATGATCTGCAGGACCTTTGTAAAAGTGAATGCGGATTTCAGCGTGATCCCGAAAGATTCCAAGATTGATAATGCCACATTTTCTGTCAGCCAGAGGACGAATTTCAGTAATGGTGCATCCCAGTTTGGATTATACCGTGTAGACGAACCGTGGAGCATTGATATCACATGGAAGACACAGCCATATAATCATACCTTTATTGATGTTCAGAATGCGAAAACGCAGCGGAATGAATACATCAATTATGATGTTAAAGATCTGATTAATGACTGGGTGCAAGGAACATATGCCAACAACGGCATGGTGTTAAAAGCGATTGATGAGGCTGCAGGCCTTGAAGCTGCCATGCAGTGCGAAGTGCTGAATAATAAGAATTCAGTCTATGGGCCAAAGATTACTGTTCAGTGGTCTCCGGCAGAAGATCCCTATCTGCGGGATATGTCTCTGGATGAGACGAAAATTAATCTGCGTCCGATGACAGAGAAAAGTGTGAATGGGAAACTGAAATTTGATGCGGTTTTCCCGGACGGAGTCGCTAAGAGCAAATCAGTAGTAGAATATTATCTGATACCAGATGAAGAAGCGGCAGAAAAGCATCATGTGACAGATGCGAAACCACTGTATTCCTATCCGGACAGTACAGAATATAATAAAGAATTTCCCGAGGCGAATAAGTATTTAAGTAAAGATTCTAACTGGCAGGGGGCATTATATTCTGGGCTTTCTAAGGATAAACTCTATCAATTTAAAGCGGTTGCAGCAAAAGAGATTGATGGGAAGGTACAGATTGGAAAAGAGGTATCCAGTGATACTTTTGTGATCTATGAAGTAAAACAGTATGATACATTCCCGAAGATCGCGAAGTATTACGGAATCCCGCTCGCTACCATCATGAAGGACAACCAGGTGATCGATGCCCTGGTAGTGGCGAACAATACGATCTTTATCCGGAATCCGAAGACAAATGTTCCATATAATCCGGCTCCGCTGACCGATATCGACAAGATGCGGATTGACGGCGCCCTGATGGGACGTAGGCTTCATTGTGAATTTGGATTTGAGCCGGTGAACTTAAATACCGGTAATTTCTACATGGATCAGAGCGATGCCTCTTTAAATGATTTTGGCGGCGAATTTTCTATTACAAGGAGCTATAACTCAAAAGCCACAGATAGGAACTCGATGTTCGGACGGGGCTGGAGCTTTAACTATGACCAGGCACTTTCCATGCTGGAGGACGGCACGGTCCTCTATATGAGAGGTGATGGAAGTACCCTCTTCTTTGAAAAAAATGAAGATGGCTCCTATAGTGCGCCGAATGGCTATGAATATGATCTGAAATCAGTATCTTATGAGGATACGGATTATGACTATATTGGCTGGGAGATCACAGATGCAGAACAGAGCATTTGGTCTTTTGACAAATATGGTATGCTCCGTTTTGTTACTGATGTAGACGGATTCAAGACAGTTTTAGATTATGATGATGATTATAATCTGGAATCAATCACAACTCCTTCCGGAAAGAAGTTCCAGATCAAGCAGGACGATCAGGGGTATGTGACAGAGATCACTCTTCCGGATGGCGGAAAGCTTTCTTATGAGTATGATGAGTCCGGCAACTTAACAGGTTATGTTGATGCTGCAGGAGGAACGTATTCCTATCATTACGATGATCAGTATCGTATGACAAGCTGGCAGGATGCCAATGAGAATACGGTAGTTACCAACGAGTATGATGAAGAAGGACGTGTCGTTAAGCAGACGGACGCAAATGGGAACACGTCCACAATGGAATACAGCGATGGTCAGACCGTTACAACAGATAATGAAGGTAATGTCACAACTTACAAATATGACGATCAGTACCGCACGACAGAGATCATCTACCCGGACGGAACGACCTGCCAGAAGACATATAATTCAGAGAATCAGCTGGAATCTGAAATAACAGCAAACGGGACCAAGTCTTATACTTATGATGAGTTTGGGAATATTGCGACAGAGACGAGGGAAGACGGGGCAACCGCTTCTTATGTCTACAATTCTCAGAATAAGCTGGTATCCTTTACAAATTATAATGGTGCCGTTACCACAAATGAGTATGATGGATCTGGAAACCTCATAGCAATGAATAATCCGGATGGCAGCAGCATTACCTATACTTATGATGACCTGCACCGGATGGTTTCCATGACAGACGGACGAGGGATCACAACAACTTATGCATATGACGGTGCAAATCTGACTACTTATGTAGACGGAGAGGGAAATACTTGGAGTTTTGCATATGACTCCATGAACCGGATGACCTCAAAGACAGATCCTCTCGGAAATGTGGAATCTATCGGCTACAATGCAAACGGCGATGTTACGTCAGAGACAGCAGCTGATGGAGGAGTAACGAAATATAAGCTGGACAAGATTGGAAATATCAAGTCCATAACAGATCCGCTTGGAAATGTGACGAAATTTACCTATGATGCCATGTATAACATGACAAAAGGGGAAGATCCGGAAGGTAACACGGTCACTTATGAATACAATAAAAACTATCAGGAAGTTTTAGCGACCAATGCCGCAGGAGCGACTATTTCCTATGGATACGACAGCATGGGAAGAGTCGTGAAAGAGACGAATGAAGATTTCGGAACGAAGCTGTATGAATATGATGCAGCCGGAAATCTTGTAAAGTACACAGATGGAGAAGGCGGGGCGACTGTTTCAGAGTTCAATAAGCTGGGACTTGTTACAAAAACAACGGATGCAGTTGGCAATGTGACACAGTATTCCTATGACTCCCTTGGGAATGAAACACAGTCCACACACGCAGACGGCGGCAAATATACGACCACTTATGACAGTATGGGAAGAGTCTCTTCTGAAACGGATGAGCTTGGTGCGGTAGTAACCTATACTTATGATGCGAATGGAAATATTATTTCCATGAGTGATGACGGTGGGCGTACCTATACTTATGAATACGACCGTAATAATAATAAGATTAAGGAGACGAACCCGGAAGGCGGAGTCTGCACTTATACTTATGATAAGGCCGGCCGACAGACTTCTTATACAAATGAAGAAGGACAGACAGAAACATATGCTTACGACAGTGCAGGAAGAGTAACAAGCACAGAGAATGCTCTGAAAGAAGTCTATACGAATGAGTATGACCTGAACGGAAATATCGTTAAGAGTATAGATGAGAAGGGAAATGTCAGCACCTTCACCTATGACGGTCTTGGAAATCTGACTACCTCTACAGATCCGCTCGGCAATATTACTGCAATGAAGTATGACTCTCTGGGTAATCTCCAGGAGACAGTGGATGCCTTAAAGGGAAGTACGACTTACAGCTATAATTCCATGGGAAATTCCACGAAGATGACAGATGTACGTGGAAACAGCTACACTTATTCTTATGATAAGAATGGAAATAACACGGCTGTAAATGGTCCTGACGATACAAAGACGACCATGAAGTATGACGCCATCGGGCAGCTTGTTTCCATGACGGATGCACAGGGTCTTAAAGTGAAATACCAGTATGATGGTATGGGCAGACTGATCCTTGAAGAAGATAATGCCGGCAACAAGACTGCATATACTTACGATGCAGCAGGAAATCTTTTAACAGAAACAGATCAGCTGGAGCGGACAACAGCCTATACTTATGATAAATATGGGCGTCTTTTAGAGATCAAAGAAGCAGACGGCAGTGTTACATCCTATGAGTATGATGTGATGGACCGCATTACTGCAGTAACGGATGCGGAAGGCAACCGGACAGAATTTGCTTATGATAAAGTAGGCAATCAGATCTCTATGACGGAGGCTGACCAGGCAGTATATCAGTATGCTTTTGATAAACTGAACCGTATTGTATCTGTAACGGATCCCCTCGGTGCAGTAGAAAATTATCAGTATGATGCCAACGATAACATGACGGTATCGACAGATGCGAACGGAAACAGCACAAGTTATCAGTATGATGCCAACGACAACCTGACGGCAGTAACGGATGGTCGGGGGAATACGACTTCCTATGAATATGATGAACTGGGCAGGCTGATCAAGGAGACTTCACCGCTTGAAGAGGTGAAGGAATACCGTTACGATGCAGCAGGAAATCTGACAAAATATAAAGATCCGCTGGAACTCATTACGGAATATAAATATGATGCTTTAGGAAATATGGTAGAGGAGATCTCTCCAAAGGGGGCTTCCACGACCTACACCTATGACAAGCATGGAAACATTCTTTCTAAGACAGATCCGAAAGGGAATACGACAACCTATGAAGTCAACCTGAATGACCAGGTGACGAAGATGGTTCAGCCAAATGAAGGGGAATATACTTATAAATATGATACCGCCGGAAGACTGGGAAATATTACAAGTCCGCTTGGATATACCACGTATTTCTCTTATGATCTTGCTGACAACATTATCAAGGAGCGCAACAGTCTGGATCAGACAACAACGTATGCCTACGATAAGCTTCATAGGATGACCGGCAGCGTCGATGCGAAAGGCGGAACAAGTACATTTGCATATGATATCCGTGATAATCTGACCAGCGAGACGGATGCTCTCGGAAGAACCACCACTTACACTTATGACAAGACCGGCAATATGATCCAGTCCGTAAATCCCCTGGAGCAGGTGACGGAACTGGTTTACGATCCGGTTGGCAATCTGAAAGAGACGACTCTGCCGGGCGGCAGAACGACCTCTTATCAGTATGATGGAAATTATAATCTGACCAAAACAACGGATCCGATGGGAAATGCTACTTCCTATGCTTATGATAAGAGCAACCGCCTGACGAAAGAAACAGATGCCCTGAAGCAGAAGGAATCCTATCAGTATGATAAAGATGGACGGATCACGAAGCTGACGGATAAGGCTGGACACAGCACAGGATATGCATATGATAATCACGGTAATGTCAAGACTGTTACAGACAAAACGGGCCTGAATACACAGTTTGATTATGATGCGAATGATAACCTGACCAAAGTTACGGATGCCATGGGCGGTGTAACGACTTATGGGTATGACAGCATGGACTGGATGACCAGTTATACCAACGCCCTTGGAAAGACAACAGAGTATACCTACGATCTGGAAGGAAATCTTACATCAAGGAAAGATGCAGCCGGCCGCACAGAGCAGTTTGGTTATGACGAGTCCGGAAAATTAACAGAATATACAGCACCTTCCGGGAAGAAGATCAGCTACGATTATGACGAACTGAATGAGCTGATCAAGAAATCCTACGAGACAGCAAAAGGTAAGAAAGCAGACGACGATGTTCTGTATGCTTATGATGCAGCAGGGCAAAGAGTCTCCATGACGGATGCCATCGGAGCGGCTGCATATGAGTATGATGCGCTTGGCAGGGTTACAAAAGCCAAAGACAGCGCCGGACAGACTGTAACCTATGCATACAGTGAAAGCGGTAACCTGCAGGAAATGGGATATCCGGATGGGACAAAGGTTACCTATGAGTATGACCTGAACGATAATCTGATCAAGATCACAGACCGGCAGGGTGCGGTTACGGAATATCAGTACGATGCACTGAACCGTATGGTGAAAACGATCCGGCCAAACGAGATCGTAACGGATGTGACTTATGATGCTTTGGATCATATCACCAAATTGGTGACAAGCTGTGCAGGCTGTGAAGAAGTGCTTTCGACTTATGAGTATACTTATAACGACCAGGGATATATCATAAGTGAAAAAGCAACGGAATCTCTTGCAGGCTATGTGTATGATGATAAGCACGATGGCAAGCATGAGGATGGCAAACATGACAGCGAATATCCTCATGGAAATAAGCATAACGGCAAGCATGATAAAGACGGGACAAATGCGATCCGTGTGGTCACAACAGAGCGCTCCTACGAATATGACGAAAACTGGCAGTTGACAAAATGTACCGAGAAGGAAGAAAATAAAGGTACAACTACATACAGCTATAAATATGATTCGGCAGGAAATCGAACTGCATACGAAAAAGTTTCCAAGGGCGAAACTGTTGAAAAATACACTTATAAGTATAATGATTCCAACCAGCTCATTTCCAAGACGGAAAAGACTGACTGGAGACCGTGGAAACATGTAAAAACAAAGTATAAGTATGATGAAGACGGCAACCTGATCTCTGAGTCAACCGGCAAAAAAGATACGAAGACTTATGAGTATACGGTGGAGAATCATCTGAAAGCAGTCACTACATCAAATGAAGTTTTGATGGCCGCTTTATACGATGGCGACGGCAACCGGCTCTTTACATTGGATTATGTAGAAGACGGAAAAGATTCCCAGAAGGGGCAGGTGCTGATCCCGGAGAGTGCAAAGACAGAAAACGGTGACAGCCCGGCAGAACAGCTGGCCGATCTGGTTCCGAAGAAAAATCAGGAAGAGTATTATTCCATTACACAGTATGTCAATGACATCAATCGGGAGAATACAGAAGTCCTGATGGAACTGAAGACGGACGGAACAGCGAATGCAGCGTATACGTATGGATACAGCAGGAACAGCAGGGATACATCCGCCGGAGCGTCATACTACCTGTATGATGGCCGTGGAAGCGTATCGGGACTGACTTCGGCAGACGGTGTTACGACAAACAGTTACCAGTATGATCCATATGGAAATACGATCTTTGGTACACCGGTAAGTATCAATTACTACGGATACAATGGTGAGTCTACGAACACAAATACAGGCTATCAGTATTTAAGAGCAAGGTATTACAATCCTGCAAATGGAAACTTTACAACAGAGGATACAAATACCGGAACAACAGAGAATCCGCTGACTCGGAATCGGTACGGATATGTCAATAACAATCCGTTGAATTATGAAGATCCGACCGGACATTCTTTGTGGAGCAAGATCAAGAGTGCGGCTTCAAAGGTCGTTAGTACCGTAAAAAAAGCTGTAAAGAAAGTCGTTAATACGGTAAAGAATGTAGCGAAGAAAGTCGTCAATACGGTAAAAAGTGCTGTTAATTGGGTGAAAAATGCAGTTACTCATCCAAAGCAAACGATAAAAAATGCAGTTAAAACTGTACAGCGCACTTACAATAATGTAAAACAGGCAGCCAGATCAGCAGGCTCCAATTTCGTAAAGAGTGTAAGCTCTGGTTTCCAGAAAGCAGGACGAGTATTCAGTTCTTTTTCAGAATATGTATCGGTAAAAACCAGTGAAATCAAGGCCACGATTAAGCGAGAACTTTGTACGACAGCAAACAAGATTACAGATGCGCTTGGAAAAGTGGACTGGAAGAGCGTTGGTATTATTGTCGTAGCTACAGCGGCTGCGGTGGGTGTTGGAGTTCTTACTGGTGGTGTTGGTCTGGCAGCGGCAGGAGCGTTAGGTTTAGCGCAAGGCAGTATTGGAGCTGCTGTTGTTGCAGGCGCTGTTACAGGTGCTATAGGAGGCGCTACATATAGTGGAACAGAATCTATTTTATCTGGTGATTCGGCTGGAGAAGTGATTACAGACACTCTTACAGGTGCAGGTACCGGTTTATTATCAGGTGGAGCTTTTGGTGCACTTGGCTATGGTGCTAATAAATTGGTAAGTGGAGTTAAAGGTCTTGTAAGCAGTAGTTCTTCAACTCAAAGTGGTCATATCACTGAGATGGCAAAAAAGGATTTGATTGCAAGTAATATATCTAGTTCGAGCAATAGTACTGGGAATTCAGATGTATATCAATTACTTGATAAAAAGGGTATACCAACTACTCTATCAAAAGATGAAATAACTGCGTCAAAAGCATATAATTTAGTTGCCGAAAAGAATACTACAACTATTCCACCAAAACGATCTATCAGTGACATGAGCAATGAAGAGCTTATTCAAGAAGTTGCTACTCGTGCTGAAAAAGCTGTAGGAGGAGAAGGAAGAGTGGCTGGAACAAAAAAGCATAGCTATGCAAAAAGACTAATGGAAAAAGTACAAGAGGTGGACGATCGTGGACTGAAATTAGAAACTAGCTATAAAGGAGGCGATGAAGTTCAATATGGAACAAAAGGATCTGTCCGTCTTGATGTTTATGATCCATCAACGAATACTGTGTATGATTATAAATTTACAAAAAAACCAGGACAGGGACTGAAACAAAGTCAAATAGATAGAATTAAAAGAGAAGGTCCTGAATATATAGCTGAAGTGAAGGAGGTAAATCCTTGAGCATTCCTAAAATCACAAAGACTGACCAAAAGGTCATAACTGAAAAGTGGAAGGCATATTTTCCTGAGATGGAAGTGTTTGAACCAATGATGCTGATAAATATTATTAATCCTTTTTTAGTAGGCCTATGTTTGGAAATCAAATCTGATAGGAACAAATATTACCCTAGAGTTTTTTTGCATAATTTGGCAAGAATAAAAGAAGATTTGACATTTGATTTTTCGATAACTAAAAGTAACTATATTATTTCATCTATAAGCACAGAAGATAAGGTGAATAGGATAATTCATGAATTGAAAACCAATACACTTATTCCAACAGCTGGAGATATAAAATATTTTGAGTTCATAGATAATTTAAAAATATATTGTGAAGGTGCATTTGGAATTGAGCAGTTATCGATATTAAAAATATTATTTTATCTGGAAAGTTGGTTTAATGAAGGAAATGTTGCTTCTACAGAAGAATTTGCGGCACGCATACTTGCTCAAAAGAAGATAATTTTAACAGAAAAGGAGCAAAGAGATTGGATTAAGGGATGTGTAGATGAAGTTTCAGATGTTAACAAACTAAAAAATAATGTACGCTTAGAAAAAATAAAATGGAATCTACAAACTTTTCCTCATAGGACATTTGTTGTTTAATAAGTGAAAATCCACGCTACATTATGTCTAATGAGCCAATCATATTTTGGTCTAGCAAAATTGTTCTAAACAATACTGCATACGATGGATATGATATATTTAGATAATCAAAAGGTACAGCAGGTATAAATGCCTCCGCAAGTTCCAAGCAAATTAAATTAAATCATAAATATGCGGAAATTCTTTTGAAAGATATCCAACAGTATAAATAATAAGAGAAGTGGCTGAAAATTTTGCTAAATATAGGGCATCATAGTAGATTGATTATGATGCCCTTCATATATTGGGCAAAGTTGCAATAGGTGGACATGTTTCAAAAATATGTAACTAAAACAGAAAATGCGGGGAGGAATTTACTATACTACTGTTATGGAAAACAAGAAAAAGAATATAGAAGAAAAATGCTTAGAACAAGCATTAAAAGCTGGGTTAAAAGATAGAGGGGAAACAAAGAGAATTCTTCAAGAGCTTGTTGGTGAAGAGATAGAACGTTTAAATACAGAACGACCAGATTTTATAAAACGTCATTTTTCAAAATCAAAATGTGAAAAAGACACTATAGTCGGAATAGAACATTTTCGGGTAGACCATCTTTCTGTTTTGAAACAAAATGGCGATATTGGCTCGTCTGGGATTGTTTTTGAGAAAGACGTATATAAATTATATGATAAATGGTATGCTCCTGTTCAAAATGGCGAAGCATTTTCAGAAAAAATGTTAGAGGAAATTGGACAGACCATGGCAGATCAACTAATCAGATTGGAAAGAGCCACTTATCATTCTTTTATTGATTCTTTTAAGTATTCTCTTGAAAAACATTTGAAAAGTGTTTCAGTTTACCGACAGAATCTTATGAAACATGCCGTTTCTGGAGAAAGGATAAAATTGGCCTTTTTAATAGAAATACATACAGAAATGGGACGCTTTTTTTTAAATGATAAGAAAGGCACTAGGCGAAATAATAATGGAAATTTGCCTATATTCCAGGATATTGTTGATATCCTGGAGAAAATAGATACAAAGAAGGTAGATTTTATTATTTTGTGTATGGGAGATACCTTATACAATAGCCCAGTAAAAGTTATCGCACTACGTACTGGAAATATTGAAAAACAGCTTAAAAGAAGGGGAATTTTTATTTATGAATATGCCGGTGAAGATTTAATTTTGACGAATTTCCAAACGGTTCGTAAAGATATTCAAAAGAATGTAAAATATATGGCAGACGGAGATAAAATAGACTATTCTTTGAATTTTACGGCTCAAGAGCTTGATCATACGCATAAATTATATTTATTGTTTTATGCATTTAGAAAAGCACTTGCTTGTAAAAGAAAGGGATACAATTATGTTACAACCTTATCCGTTCAAAGTTTGGTTGATGTATTTGGTGATTTTGTGATTGATTGGGAAATACCTAAAGATAGAAGTGAAGAATGGAAAGTTAAACCCGTTTTTCTACCAGTTCCAATTGAAGTAATTAATCAGCGGTATGAAGACTTCGATAAAAAATGGAAACCTGTTGAGAAACAATAAAAAAGATATTGGTCTATCCTAATCGTAGCGTATAGTGCAGTAATGTGGTATACTTAATAAAAAGGATAATTGAGAATTATCTTTATTATACATGAGGTTAAAAGATGTCAGAATTTGATTTATCGAAAATTAAGGAGTTTTATAATAGAATACCCGAAATATGGGCGCCTGATGATGCATGGCATACATATTCACATCATGAATTAGATCACTATATTAAACAGCATATGAATTTATTTGAAGATACAAGAGTTTTAAATGCCGGTTCAGGAGGAAACGATTATGGAATTTCCTGTAAAGAAATGTATCATGTTGATATTGCGGAAGAAAAAGTCAAAAATTGTAAGAATTATATAGTCTCTAGCATCGAAAAGCTTCCTTTTCCAGACGAAAGTTTTGATAATATTATTTGTGTTGGTAGCGTTTTGAATTACTGCGATGCCTTTCAGGCAATCTCAGAACTATCAAGGGTGTTAAAAAAATCTGGGAAAATTATTTTAGAATTTGAAAGTAGCTGGGGATACGAATATTTGAATACTAAGGAATATAAAGCGCCTGTTACAATTATCACTTTAGAGTATATGCATGAGCAGCACACACAATGGTTGTTTTCGCCAGAATATATTTATAAAATTTTAAAACAGTACAATCTAAAAATCTTGGAGCAAACCCCTTTTCACATCTTAGATGGACTTTTATCCAAGATATTAAGTGAAGAATTATCAGTAAAATTGACCCAAATAGATCATATAATTAAAAACTGGCCCATTTTTCGGAAACATGGAAATAATATAATTCTGCTTCTTGAAAAATCATTTGTTCCATAATTGAGTATCTACCCACATATTATAGTAGTTAAAATGTTAATTAGTTCCTTTTTAAAGTTCAGATTCATTACTGCAATCAATGAATCTGAACTTACTTTTTGGAAGAGATATATAGTGTAACTAATGAAGTTAACACTACAGTTATTACACTACCTATGATACTTGTTGATGAAGATAAAGGAATATTCATAAATGCCATTAATTCGCTATAGCCCAATATGATTATTACGGGTAATATGAAGATGGCACAAAGAATTAAAAATGTTACTTTACTAGGTCTATTTTGGCTTACAGGTATTGTTCCGGCTGTACGTTTAAAATTATTCTCTGGATTTAAAGCGATACATGTAGAATTTGTAATTGAAACACTCCCTGAACAATCCAGTACTTCGTTTTGTATCAATTCGTAGTTTCGCTGTATTTCTTGTTTGTATTGAATTAACTCTTCAGCTGTCATGAATTTTTCATACCAAATCAAAAAATAATCATAATATATTGATCTTACGATTTGAAGATAGGTTTCCTTTGAAATACTTTTAATAGCATCATTTGTCTTTATATAAAGTATAGCTTCAAAATTACTTTCGTAATTGTCTAGTCCTAATGGTAATGTATAGTAAGGGGCATTAATTTTCCCAAATTCCTCTGTACAAAGTACTTTTAAAGAAATCTGGCTTTCCCAATTTATACTCTCGCCAGAATCTTTATTACTAATTTCTGTTACATAGTATGAATAATCAATATTATTTTCTTTATAGTAACTTTGAATCAAACTCAAATAGACTAAAAATATAGTATTGATCCGATACTGATCTAGTACTGCAAGATATTCATCTACTACTATCTTTGTCTTTTTAAGATAAGTTGTCATTGAAAGGCCAATCAACTTCCCATCTAAATATAACACAAACATATAGATTTCAAAATAATTGTTCTCTTTATTCTTTGATAGCCAGAAGTTAATTTCATTAGTTTCTGTTCTAATTTCAAAAGGAATCGTTTCATTATAAATGCGTAAAGCTTCAATATATTCTTCATCAGTAATTTTATAAATGCGTCTTATACTAAATTCATGGCCAAAATCACCCTTCATGTGATTCTCCTTTGTATTAAATGATAATTCTCAATTATCCGCACTAAAAGGAAAGTGAAGAAAGTAGATTTCTATGGTACACTACCTAAAAAAGTGTGGAGGATAAAAATGAATTATACAGAACAGGTTAGAAAATATCTTGAGTATTGTGAATTTAGAAAAGAATTGGACTGGAATACACTTAAAGCATATAGAATTGATTTGAAGCAATTCTTTGAATATGCAATGGAAGATATCCCTGGAAAGGAGAAAATAGAAGACTATATAACGGAACTGCATAAGAAATTCAAGCAGAAAACGGTTAAACGTAAAATTGCTTCAGTTAAGGCATATTATAACTATCTCGTAGAAAAAGAAATCATTAATGATACTCCTTTTAGAAAAATCAAAGTGAAATTTAAGGAGACAATGATTCTTCCAAGAATTATTCCTCGTGAAGAGATTGAGCAACTTCTTAATTATATGTATGCTCAAGAAAATAAGAGCAATGTAAAAACCTATAAATATTGGTTAAGAGATATTGCGGTAATAGAGACTCTTTTTGCTACTGGAGCCAGAGTTTATGAAATATCAAACATTAGAGAAGATAACGTGAACTTAAATACAGGACTTATACGAATTATGGGAAAAGGCGGCAAGGAAAGGTATATACAGATTGCCTCGTCTGAAATTTTAGATATCCTTAAGAATTATTATAGAGAAAATGCAGATACAATCAAACAAAGCGGTTTTTTCTTTGTGAATAACCGTGGGTGTAGGTATACGGAACAATCGATAAGGCTGATGTTGAAAAAGTATACAAGATTAGCTGGAATTGAAAGGAATATAACACCTCATATGTTTCGTCATTCATTTGCAACTTATTTGATTGAGGAAGGTGTAGATATTAGCTGTGTACAGCAGATATTAGGACATAGTTCAATTAAAACAACGCAGATCTACATACATGTGGCTGCTAAAAAGCAGGCAGAGATTTTACGAGAGTTACATCCAAGAAATCGGATGAATATATTTAGACTTATAGCATAGGCGCTGATTTAATACTTTATAGTGAAAGAGCAAGCCGGCAGGTTTATTGGTGGCTTTTTTTGTATATGTAAATTTAATATCAAAGTAATTCTAAATGGGTAAAGGCAAATGGTGAATAAGTTGAGGAGGGAAGATATCATATATATGCAATGCAAAGAAATTATATAGAAAAAATTAGAGAGTTTTGATATAATAAGTTTGATAATAAAGGAATACAGTGAACAAGTTTTTGACTGATAATACCTTATTATCCATTAGTTTTAGTACACTAAAAATAGATAAAGGATCAT